>Ga0209597_1000143_pt1 | contig 45941 bp, 47 predicted proteins | sample M_140625_MF_Meta_FD_187316 | JGI IMG/M metagenome (GOLD analysis project Ga0209597, IMG submission 187316) | Freshwater microbial communities from Lake Montjoie, Canada to study carbon cycling - M_140625_MF_MetaG (SPAdes) (version 2) | ecosystem: Environmental > Aquatic > Freshwater > Lake... | reverse complement strand
GAATATAGCATAAATGGGTGGTGGTCTTCTTCAACTTGTTGCTTATGGTGCTCAGGATGTTTATTTAACTGGTAATCCTCAAATTACTTTTTTTAAAGTTGCTTATCGCCGTCATACTAATTTCGCAATAGAAGCAATAGAACAAACTTTTAACGGTTCTGCGTCTTTTGGTTCTCGTGTAACTTGTCAAGTTACTCGTAATGGTGATTTAATAAATCGTATTTATTTTACTGGTACTATAACTAATAATAATAGTGGTACTACTTCAACTGGATATGTTGCATTAGTTCCATATTTTGGATTAAAATTATTAAAAACTATTGAATTAGAAATTGGAGGACAACGAATTGATAAACATTATTCAGAGTGGTTATATATATGGAATGAATTATCATTACCAGTTGGAAAACGTGATGGATATAAATTAATGGTTGGTGGTGATAAATATAATCGTTCTATAGCTTTAGCACCCAATGATAGCTATTCAGTATATGTTCCACTTGAATTTTGGTTTTGCAGAAATGTTGGATTAGCACTTCCTCTAATTGCTCTCCAATATCATGAAGTTAAAGTTAATATTGAATTAGAAACTGTTACTGCTATGATTGAACCAACATCAAATAAAAGTATGCCTGCCGGAACATTAAGCACCAATGATACTTCCACATATACAGCGGCAACTTCATCAAATGTTGTTTTATCTGGTGCTGCATTATGGGTTGATTACATTTTCTTAGATACCGATGAACGCCGTCGTTTCGCTCAATTATCTCATGAATATCTAATCGAACAATTACAATTCACTGGCGCCGATACTGTTTCAGGAAATACTACAAATTCAATGAAGAGTATTCGAATGAATTTTAATCATCCTTGCAAGGAATTAATATGGGTCATTAAACCAGATGTTTCATCTACAGCGACTGATGTTGTCGCTGCTCCATATTGGAATAATTTCACCAATCGAACTACTGACAATCAATATATATTAAGTTCAAATCCTGTCACAAAAGCCAAAATACAACTCAATGGCAATGACCGTTTCGCCGAACGCAATGGAACTTATTTTAATCTCGTTCAACCTTATCAACATCATGAATATACCCCTGATGTCTTCCATAATGGTATTAATGTTTATTCATTTGCTATTAAACCAGAAGAACATCAACCATCAGGCACTCTTAATATGTCTCGTATAGATACTGCCGTATTATCTCTAGCCTCTTCAGTTAATGGCACTATTTATATATACACTGTTAATTATAATGTTCTTCGTATTCTTTCTGGAATGGGCGGTTTAGCTTATTCAAATTAATAAAAACAAGAACCATTATTTTTTTTATTTTTATTCTCGTATAAAAATTTATTTTGAGTTGATTCAATTGTTAATTTTAAAAATTCTAATTCGCGTTTATTAGTTAATTTTTTTAGTTCAATATCGTGTTGAACTTTTATTTTATTAAATTTAATAATGTCTTTTATTCGCACATTTTCAAAAATATTTATATCTTTGATTTCTTTGTTTATGTTTTCAACATTTTCTACTAATTTATCAAATAATTCGGCTGTTAAATTATTAGACATACTAAAATAATCTATCAAATCTTTTTGTTTACTATACATCAATTTGTAATTAAATAATATGTCATGTATATTTTTTAATTTTTCCATATTTTCCCGATAATTTCTAAATTTAACTATCGAACTTAATATTGTCAATAATGTTCCCATAAATAATGATATCATATTTACAATTAATGATATCGTTTCTTTTGATATTACCAATGACATTTGCGAATCGTGATTATCATTTTGATAATTTATTAATGTTAGTCGTATTGCCTCTATAAATGTCGTCAAAGTAGATATTATTAATATTAATAACGAAATTCGATTATATCTAAAATATATTAAATCGTATTTTGCCGATATTATATATAACGATGTTGATATTTTCTTCTTATTTTCTTTAATTGATTTATATAATCTATCTTTTTTATCATTAATATCGTTGATTGTCTCGCTCGTTTGACTTTCAGTATTTTTCCTATCCGTAAATTCATACAAAGTTAATAATTTATTATCATCTCTTGAAGTAGGTGTTGATGCCGATATATTAACCAAATCAGCTTTTAGTTTTGGTTGATTGTCATCAATTAAAACGATAACGTCGTCTTCTTTTGTACTTTCTCTCCTATGATCAGCCATTGATATTTAATATTATTATAATAATAATAACCAAAATAATTAAACCTATGATAAGATCTTTAATTGTAAAAGGTCGTTTTATTTTATAATTAGTATTATATATAACATTTACCAAATATATTGCATTTGTTACCGCACTTTCTAATGTCGTAAAATGAATTTTAGCATTACCTGTATGTGTTCCTAGAATATAAATATTATCACTGATTTTATTATTTTTAATATAATTATAATTGGGTATTCTAATAAACGCAGTTTCATTAGAATTCCATTTTCCATTTTCATAATAATTATTTATAAATGCTAATGTCGGTAATGGTAGATTTTTATATATCTCTTTTAATTGTCTATACATCTCATATATTATTTCATTCTTATCTTTGCATTCATTAGCAGTTTTATTTATATATTTGCTTTTTTTATCTAAATATGAAATACAACAACTTATAACCGTTTTTGAATTTCTTTCTTTGAATTTCATATAATCGCTTAAAACAATCTTAATTATACCCCAATCCGTAGTATTAAAAAAACTATCATTTGCCAATCCAGGAACTTCATAATTCCAATGAAATGTAACAGATATATATTCATTATATTCAGTTTTCTCTGAATATTCAGCTAAATCATTAATTGTTCTTAAATTTTCAGGAGAATTTTTAAGAATTTTATATAAATTAACAGGTGGTATTGCTATTATTACTTTTTTACAATAATAATTATCTTTTGCTGTAGTCAATTTAATTATTTCTGCTTCTTTTTCTATTTTAATTACTTCTGTATCTAATTTAAAATCAACATTCGCCAAATTGTGTTTCCATATATTAAATAATCCATCATCATTTGGAAGTTTTGGTTGATACGGATTATATAATAATGTCTCATTCAATATACTCAAATAACTATTTAAGGAAATTTTAGTAATATCGCCGCCATCAGTAATTCGGGCATTTCGATCAATATAATTAATGGCCTTTTCTGTAAAATTATTAGTTTTTACAAATTCCAATAAAGATATATCTTTGCCATAATTAGGATCTAAAAGTAATTTAAAAAAATTACTACAAAAAACCATAATTTCATTAAAATTAAAAATATTAGTTTTAATAACTTCCTCATATAATGATCGTATCATACTTAATTTATATTTAACGAATACATCGTTAAATTTTAATCCAATCTTATTTAAAACCATTTTGAAATTTAAATAATTACTAAAATACATTCTAGGCCCGTGTTCGCAAAAATAATATTCGTTTTCGTATTTCTGTCTATTTACCTTATGACAACCGCCTATGAATTTATCTTTCTCTATAATCATTATTTTTTCATTCTTATCAGCTAATGTCGCAAAAGTTAATCCAGCTGGACCGGAACCGATAATAATACAATCGTATATATACATTATATAATAATTATATTTTTTATTATGACTGTTAGAAATTATGACAATTAATATCTTGATTTCCTGAACTATGGAATTCTTTTAATACTTGACAATCAATCGCCGCTTCTTTTAATGCCTGATATAAAGTTAATATATTTTGCATTTTACTTATGGCATTTTTATAAATAAGTTGGTCGATATTATCAACTCCTGTTGCGTCATATTTCTTTTTAGTTGGTTTTTCTTTCGTTATTTTCTTAAGAGCAGCATTCAATGTTTTTAATTCTTTCTTATTTTTTTCTATATTTTCCTTAATATTTGCCACTAAATCGTTATGTGTGTCTAATTCTTCTTCTAATTCTGCTGTAGATTTGTTAGCCTTTTTAGTTTTTGTTATATTTTTCTTTATTTCTCTGATTATATCTTTATTTTCTTGTAAAATTTTATTAAATTCAGCAGCTTTTTGTTCTCCTTCTTCTATTTGATATAATAATGTTTTTTTGTCTATTGCACCAGTTGCATCTAATTTAACATCTTTTGTTGGGAAATTACTCATATATCTATGAATTGTTACATTCCAATCTTTTTTATTTAAATCACTATGAGAACATAAACGAGCAGCTCTGCCAATTGTTTGTTTATCACTCGCCCAAGTTATCAAAGGTTCAAATATATGAATATGTCGAACTGCTTTAAGATCTATACCCTCGTTATATGACTGTGACGCCAAAAATAAATGGACGTATTCGCCATTCTTATTAAATGGTGCATTATATAATGCCCGAAGTTTATCGAGATCAGCACCTTTATCTGTGCCTAATTGAGTACTTATCGCTAAAATATAACGAGGTCGTTTATCAGTTTCTTTAGGATCTTCCAAAATTCTTAAAGCTTCAGCAGGTGTTAGTTTAGTATATCCACGATCATTTAATTGTTTGGCAATAGCTAAAATACCATGACCGCCATAACCTTTATTTTCATAAAATGCTGAATATATATATTGTTTTTGATCTTTGTATTGTAATACATTCAATAATAATTCTTCTAATTTGGCACTAAACTCTCGAAGAGTTAAACCTTTTTCAAAATTATAGAGTGTATTTGAATAACGACGAGCAGCAGCCCAATATTTATTTAAAGTATTGGCTTTTGCTAATGCTTTGAAATCTTTGGCACTGTCTTTAACTTCATTGTATTTAGATATATATTCTTCGAATTGTTTTTCAGACATATCGACATATATAGGATCTTTATTTATAACTATTGGAAATTTACTGGTATCATTTGACATATCAAAAAATGATATTAAACCTCTTATTTTTAATTTGAATTGATTAATATCATCTACATCAGTTTCATTTAATTCAGGAGTTCCATTATTTCTTACAATATTTAATAATTTAAAAATTTCTGCTGGATTATCTCCCAAAGTTGCAGTTAATATGAATATTTTCATTTTAGGAAACTTGGAACCAGATAATAATAATTTTTCTACTTTTTGATGTTGTTGTCGTTGATTGACTAGAGGTCTAAATAAATTATGAACTTCGTCTATAATCAAAATACAATCATTTAAATTAATAACCTTCTTTTCTATTCTATTTGATAATTGAGCGAATGATAAAAAACTAATGTTTTTAAATTCTTTTTCAATTTTACTTAATTCTTTTCCTGCAAATCTTGGAAATAAATCAGCAGCACATTTATAAAAATTACTTGGAGGATTGCTAACTAATGCATCTCTGCTACTGCAATAAATAATTTTTTGTTTAGTTCCCCAAAAACCTTCCATAATAGAAGTAGCGGTACATGTTTTACCACTTCCAGTTGAATGCCAAATTAACATTCCTCGTTTATTTAATTTATTTTTATAGATAGTCTTGCAAATATTATTTATAACTGATTGAGGTGTTGTCGGTAATTTTGGATTTTTAGGAGTTTCAGTAATAATAGGCGAAGAAGATACTGAAAAAAATTCTGGAGAAGATGAATATAAAGGCCCATAAGACTTTATAGAAGAAGAAGACGACATTAAAGAAGAAGATTTATTTAAATCTTCGTAATAAGTAGAAAAGAATTTTTTATATAATTTGTCTAAATCATCTTCATAAGTTGTAGGATTTATTTTTTGATTGATTAAATTATATAATCTTTTAAATTCGTTAATATCCTTGTTTTTGTTAATATATTTATACAATTCTAATAAATCATCTCTATTATTGGGGTCATATTGTTGTAATTTAGTTTGTATAAAATTATTATATTGATATATATCATTGTATGTAAAATATTTAGGAAAGTATTTTTTATAAACATTAAAATATTCTGTAATATCTGCAACTTTCTTATTTTTTATTAATAAATCATATTCTCTTAAAAAATCTGAAAACCTATCTAAATAATTATTACGATCAGGTGTTATTTCTATGTGTTGTAAAAAGAAATTAATATTCTTATTATTTCTAGGATCAGTTAAAGATAATAAATATCGAACATATCTATTATAATTACGTCTATAATTAGAAATTTCTTCATTTATTTTATTTGTAAAATAATATTCAAATGCATCAATATAACATTCGCCTAATTGTGTTTTTATTATTACTATATTATTATAAACTTTAATATTCGGTAGTAGATCATATGATTTGATTAATTGTATTAAGTTTGTATATAATTCTTTATATTTAGAATAAAAACTATTAAAATATTCATCAACGTTAGTTTTATGCGATTTTGTCATATAATATTTTATTATTGGAACATCCGTATTTAAAAGGGGATTTAAAGACCTTATAAAAGCTAATTGAAATAATTCTTGAATATATTCATAATTTAATTTAATTATTTTTTCTGAATTTGTTTTTTTATTCAAAAAATATCTTGAGAAATATTTCTCATAAATTGGAGCTACGAATGGTATATTAGCTGCCAAATTATAATATATCTTATATTGTTGTATGTAAGTATTCAATTCTTTTTTAAAACTTAAAAAATAATCATCTGAATCATCGTTAATATACAATTTAATAATGTCTATATCTGTTCTAACAGTTAAATCAAGACTTATAATAATAAAATAAATATATCGAAGATAATTATTATAATTATTTGCTAAATAATTTTTAATTGACATTATATTTTTACCGACTTCCAATTTTGCCAATGGTGGTTTTTCATCTTCTGTTATATTTACAATCATGTATTTATCTAATTCATCCATTTGAACTTCTTCATTTTCTTCATTTTCTTCATCTTCTTCATTTTCTTCATCTTCTTCATCTTCATTAGAAACAACACAACGATTACCTTTACCTATTAATTTTAGTGTTTCAGGAGCTTTATTAGAATTGTATAAATCATATAAAGATTTTTCTATATTTTTAAAATCAATTTCATATTCATTATTACTGCTACTACTACTAGTAGTAGTGCTTTTAGCACTCGGTTTTGATTTATTTTTTTCTGGTATTCTATCTTTTGAAACACAGTCAATTGAATATTGTCCTACACGTTGTAAATGACAACTGATATCTGTTTGACATAATTTTTGAGATTCTTTGATATCTTTTTTTGTTATTAAGCCGGATTTATGATCGTTTTCACGCAATAATTTAAAATCATTTAAAAGAGCACCGCATTTTTTATCGTTTTCATCAACCCAGCAATTACCCTTATCATAAGTATTATTTCGATTTATTGTTGTTTTATCCCATTTACCTTTAGCATTATAACACCTAGCTTTAGTATAAATATTTTTATAATATCGATTATGTTTATCGGGAGTGTAATTATCATTGCTTAAAATATTGCAATTGCTATCAGGATCAAAAGGTTCGTTAATAACAAAATCATTTATATCTTCATAATTTTCATAAGGATTTAATTTAGGTCTTTTATATTCATAAACAACTTTTCTATTACATGACTTTTCACGCTTTGATAATTCTTTACTTATTTCATTATATTTATGATTAATTGATAATGACTTTTTACTCATAATACTATTTTATATAAATATTAAAATAATTAGTGCTATAGAATATAAAATTATTGGTAAAGTCGGTGTATAAATTTGAATATAATTTGAAATATTGAATATATAATCTGCTAATTCATCTAAACCAATATCTATAATTACATGTTTATTTTTTATAACCCATTTACAAAACTTTTTTTTATAATGAAATGGCTCTCGTCTTAATATATATGGTTTAATATGCGGTGTTTTTGTTAATAAATACATAGCAATCGACGCCGTCGCAGGTTCAATCATTTTGACATTACTAATAAACATCAGCTTATTTATTTAATTGTTTAATTGTTTATAAATAATTTAAATCAAATTTTTTTTAATAATAAAAAATGAAATTATAATATTTCATAATTAAAAATAAATGGAATTACAAATAATTAAAATACAAAGCTGGTTTAGAGGTTGTATTGTAAGATTAAAACAATTACCATTAATTATGTATAAAATTCAAAATTATCTAAAACAACAATTTTTTCAGTTTTCAAATCAAAATGAAGATGGAAGAATAAATAGTAGTATAGATGAAAACAAAGTAATAAAATTATTAATTGAAAAATTTGGTGATAAAATAAAAAAAACAAAAATTCGAATGTGGTATGATATTTTAGCATTTGATTATACATATGGTTGGATACCAATAAATATTAAATCAACTACTACTATAACAAAAGATAATACAGGCAATTTAGCAATGTGCGTATATGCTTATACAAATGAGAAATTAGATATAACAAAATTATATGATAATAGCAAAATGAGTAAAATATTATTTAATAAATTGAATAATAAACAATATAACAATAATAATAAAAAAGATTATTATTTTATAGTATTAAATAAAAATAATCCAACTGATATAATTATTAATAGCGTTAAAGGTTTAACATTATTAACACCAAATATAAATAATTTACCTTTTCAAGTTTGTTGGAATAAAAATAGAATATTTAAATATGAAAATATAAAATTGAAAATAAAATTATTTATTGATTGCTTACAAAAACCTAAACCTAATTGGAAAGAAACATTTATGGCAAATATAAGAACGTTATAAATATTCATTTGGAATATAAGAATTAGATATTTGTCTATGTCCGATTTTGAACCTTCCTGAAAATATGAAATTATTTTTGAATATATCACTATTTATATATGATATTATATTATTTAAATTACATGGTTTTTTTGGTATAAGCATAATTAATCCACCTCCAAAATAATTAACCTTACTTAAAAATGATACATTATTTTTTCGTGTTAAGTTATAAATATAAATACATTCATTACCCATATTATTATTTATAGATGTAATATTTCTAGGTGCTCCCCATTCAAACCAATTATTCTCATTAAATTTGCGTATTTTTCTTTTAATAAGCTCTTTTTTATTTTCAGATAAATATTTATTTATTAACTCGTTTTCACATGGATAATTTTCAATATAAATATATTTATCAACTTTATTTTCACCAGTAATTACGTCTATATTACCCAATTTTGTATTTTTATAAATTTCTTCTTTTCCACTTACAAGACCTACATAAATATCAAAATAATCTTTAAACATTATATTATTATTATTTTCTTCTTCTCCAAAAATAATTAATCCATTGCTATTTGTAATATAAAGTATTTTATCATTATAAAATACTTTTTTTTCAATTAAATTATTTTTACAATATCTAAATATAATTATATCAATTATTGCATTTTCAAACATTTTTTCATTATGAGGATGATATATATGTGTAAATGTTCCATTTTGCATCATTATATTTAATAATTTAGACGCACTTGTTAATTTAAGAAAATCAGATGGTACAATAAATATTAATTCACCATCATTTTCTAATAAATTATAACACTTATCGATAAAATCAATATATAAATTACCTTTTTTTGTTCTAATATATGGCGGATTTCCTATTATTGTTTTATATGTTTTTGTAATTGATTTTTTTATAAAATCACAATATATAACATCAGCTTTTTGTATATCATCTAATAATTGAATATCTTTATCAATTTCATACATATCAAATATTATACTTGGTATTTTATTTTTAATAAATTTTATTAAATCTCCTTGTCCTATTGCTGGTTCTAATATTACTGATGGATTATTTAATATAAATTCAAATATTTTTTCTTTGAGTTCATTATTTGTTGTAAAATATTGTCCTAATTTCAATTTCATTGATTTATTTTTTTATTTATATAATAAATCACTTTTTCTTTTTATTATATGTAGAAATCGCCTATATAAAATGTATCAATTAAATATTCACTTATGCTATCTTTCTTAGGTTTTTCTAAAAGAAAGCTTGTGAATATATGATTGATGAAAAAAGAAAAAAATAATGATAATTTTCTTAATGTATAAACATAATTATCATTCTTTTTTCTATTAGCACATTTACTCAAACTTGTTTTATTTATTCCTATTAAATGTTTCAAGTCTTCTAAATCGTATTTATGACATATTTTTCGTTACCAAAGTTATTTATTGCACAATTAAATAATATAGATGTTCCAGGATTTCCATAAATAATTTTTGGTGGTTGAAATAAAAATGGTGTTGTTGTATGACTTTCCGGGCATAATGTTAATAATGGTCCTTTATTATAATAACTTATAAGTGTATATACTGGATGTTTTGTTTTAAATATAAAACTACTTGATGTTACGTCTCTATGAAATGTTGAAATAGTACAACCTTTTATTATATATAAATAATCTATTGAAATATAATTTTTAGGAAGACTTGATTTTAGAATTTCATTTATATTATCATGATCGAATATTTTAAATCCATCCGTTTTTAATGATAGTTTATCTTTTTTATCGTTATCAAATGGAGTTTCTCTTATTTGATAAATTATTATAGCTATCACAAGAACTATATATAACACAAAAAAAATAAATAATTGATTATTATAATAAAAAAAATTCTGCAGAAATTTCTGCACCTGTTTTACTACTTTTCATTTGCTTATTATAAAAATCAATTATTTCTTTTTCTGTAGTTGGCATCCATTTAGCATTTATTCTAGTTCTATAATACCAATTATCATTTTCAAATTTAATTAATTTATGAATTCTGCTCTTATTATCTATTTCCAATTTCTTACCTTTATTTGTCATTACATATCCCAATATACCAATATTACCGTTATGTTCTTTTTTATGACATTCATCACAAATTGGTATTAAGTTATGTTGAATGTTTTTATTAAAATTATCGAATTTGCCATATTCATCTGCATTCACTTGATAATTAATATGATGTGTTTCTATACTTTTGTTTTTTTTGCAAACATCACAAAGATCAATATAAACAGCCGAATTATAATTCGATGTTTTTGTATTTATAAGATTTGTATTTATTCCCATAATCTCCTTTTTAATTAATTCAGCATTTTTCATAAAATTTAATGGCATATCCAATGATTTGCAAACATCTATCCCATAAATATTAGATCCTTGACCTTCTCTCAATTTTCTTTCGTATATTATTAAATCTCCATCAATTTCTATATGCATATGAAATATTTTTAATTTGTCTTCTGTTATTTTATTTTTTATTATTGAAATGTCCGTCAATTCATGTAAATGACTTGTAAATATAAATGATGCCTTCTTATTTATTAATTCATTAATTGCAGCCGATACAATAGATATGCCTGATATTGCCTCTGTTCCGCAACAAATCTCATCTCCTATTATTAAACTTGATTTATCAGCCCTTTGAAGTATGTTTCGTAATTCTGTCATTTCAACAACAAAACTACTCATACCCCTATAAATATTATCATTTCCACAAATTCTTGTCATTATATGATTATAAGGGTAATATTCAAATAATGTAGATGGTACATACATACCCGATTGTGCCATTATTATCGATAATCCTACAGCTTTCATAAATGAACTCTTGCCTGATGCATTTATTCCAAATAATAATATACCATCTTGATTTAAAGAAATATCATTGCCAACATATTCAATATCGTTATAAATTCTTTCTATAATTGGATGGCGTAGATTTTCAGATTTAATAAAAGAATTTGAAGAATTTTGAATAATTTGAGGTTTATAATAACAATAATCAAAGGCATTTTTTGCATTACAATTATTTATATCGAGTTCTGTTAAATCATTAATAATAACTTCTAAATTTATTTTATTTTCAATTAAAAATTTTGTTAGAAAATGTAAATATTCTTTTATAACTATTGACTGAATTTTCTGTTCTATTGTTTCTATAATTGATGATGCTTCATTAATTTCTGGTGAAACTAGTTTTAGATTATTGTTATTAGAACTAATTATTTTTTTTTCAAATTTATTCATATATTTCTTATTTTTATTTACTGCCGTTTCATATCTTTTTTTAGTTATTAATATATAATATCCATCTTTGTCATTATTTTCAAGTTTGCATACAGTATCATCAATTTTACTTATTATATCGCATATTGTATTGAGAGATTTGAGTTTTTCTTCTCTTAATTTTGTTAATTCATCTATTTCTGGTAAATAACCTTCATTAAAAATATTACTCTTAATATCAGATATATTATATTTATTGCATTCATCCAAATTTAAAATCTTCAAATAATTTAAAATTTCTTCAATCTTATTTATATCCTTATTTGTTATCTTAAAAGCCTCTATAGCATTTTCTAGAGAATTAATAAAATAATTCCATTCACATGGATTGAATTTTTTTAATAAAATTTTTCTTTTACTTCTCTCCAAATCATTGATATTATTCAAATATTTATTTATTATCTTAAATTTTTTATCTTCCAATAATTCCCCAATCTTTTCATATCTTCTATTCAATTCATCCACATTATTTATAGGATTTAATAACCTTTCCTTAAATCCCCTAGAACCAAAAGCAGTAGAACATCTATTTAAGATTTCTAATAATGGTCGTTCATTGTCATTATGACTAATAATATTTAATTGTAATGAACTATTATATTCAATTGTTAGAATTTTGGATTGTTCTAAAATTTCGGGGTTATTCAATTCTTTAATTATTTCGGCGTTGTGTTCATATGCGAATTGTAATAAACAACAAAAACTAAGCCTTGCATAATTCATTCTTTCTAAATTTAAATATTCACAAACAGATAACATTGAATTATTTTCAAAAGATTTTTCTAAAATTTTATTTTGATATTCTAATTTTTTTATAATTGGAAACAATTCATAATTATGCCATTTATAATGAACTAATGAATTAATTGCATTGGTAATTTCTATTATCTGATTTTTATTTTTAATCTCATTCTCTGCTATTATTAATATTTCACTTGGATTATATATTGTCAATAATCTATAACATTCGTCTAATGTTGATTGAGGATCTGTTTTTATTGCTCCTGTTTCATATACAAAACATTTGCCAGTAGTCAAATCTACACCACTAATTCCAACTATCAATAAATTATCTTTCATTTCTTCAAAATATAAAACCATTATATAATTACTTTTCTTCGTATTAGTATTAATATTAGTTGAAGGGCTTATTATTTCTGTTATCTTTCTTTCAGGATTTGGTGGAGGTGTTATTTGCTCTATTAAAACTATTGTATAATTATTTTCTGTTAATATTTGAATGAATTTATTTACAACATAAAGAGGAAATCCTGCCATTAATGGATTTGATTTAGAAACTTCTTTTATTGTCTTATTTTTCTTTGATATATGTATATTACATATATCACCTATTTTTGTCATAAACGAACAATTCTCCTGAATTGAATATAACTCAAAAAAAGATCCTACTTGCATTAATATAATCGTATTTTCTCCATATTTAATTTTATATTCTGTCTGATAATTTAAATAGTCGTCTATAATCATTTGTCAATTATTTTAATTCAATATCTGTTTATATATTTGTATTAAAATTAAAATAATTGTAAAAAAAATGAATTATTACTTTTAAGAGTTAAAATTGTAGGAAAATGACAGAAACTATAGAATTTATTATTGCAGATTTCAATTGCAATGAAGAATGTATTGACGACGCCTTCTATAAATATTTGACTGAGATATTTGCTGTCAAATATCCCAAAAGAACAAAGGCATTATTAAAACATTATTCATCACAATCAATTGATGATTTGTTTGAGAAAATCAAAGATATAATAATTAACGAAATATTTGAACGAAATGAATATATCGAAAAATATTTTGAGTAATTATTTATCAAAAAAAAGAAAAAATGAATTATCTTTTTTTCTTTTTGTTATTTAAACCAAGCAAATATGGACGAACCCCAGTTTATTCAGGAATTCTTGACTTATTACAATGATGCCGGCGAATATGATATATCCATTGCATTCGATATTTTCTATGAAACTCTTATTAGTATTGATAGAAAACACGAATTATTTAATATCTATTTTCCAACAAATGATTTTACGAATGAAGAAGAATTGATATATGATAAATTATATGGCATTGTTGAAGAATCGTTTGTCAATGATTGCGAAAGCCAAGCTAATACAGACATCGACGAATAATTTGTATGATTTTATAAGATATCATACAAAAAATGATATATTCAATTTTAAATTATTGTTGTGTATCTCAATGATCGATACAATCATATTTTATTGTCAGTTTTTGATTGTGCTGTATTTGTCGTTCTATATTAAAGTCGAAGAAAAACCTAAGGTTGAAGAAAAACCTAAGGTTGAAGTCGATTCAATTAATGCAAAGATCGAAGCAATCAAACTGAATATGATAGAAAGATCTTTAAATATTGCAAAAATTGAGAAAGATTTTGAGGAACAAGTTTTGAATGATAACTTGTCAAAAAAGAGAATGGAAATATTAGATAAATGCTCATCGGTTCTTGAAAGAATTGTCAAAGTTGTTGAAAATGAAACGATGAATTTAAAAGGATAGATCTAATCCCAAAAAAGAGCAAAAAATATTTTTGTTCTTTTTTTTTAGGAATTATAAATAAAAATGAATATCTAATATTTATAACTAATTATCCGAAATGGTGTCTCCTATTTTCGATGAAGAATGGTATATTAACGAAGTCGTTGGACTGGTGTTTGACAAATTCAGGAAAAATGAAACTCAAAATATTAATCGAATTATTTCAAAAGAATTCGAAGAAGTATTTGAAAGATATTTTCCTGATCTTGACAGATTACTCGATGTTAAATCACTTCCTTGTTATAATCCCGACGATTCTTTGTATGATTATTTATATGAGAAAGTAAAATCGGCTGTAAAATTGCATATCATCAAAATTAACAATTTTATATTCGACGATATGATCTATAATAATATCGACAACGCACACGACAAACTGATATATATTAAGACATTTCATCAGTTCATCAGCTGAAAAACACGAACGTCACAAAAAAAATCCAAAGATTTTTTGGATTTTAAATAATACGCTTGATGATATCATTATAAGTAGTGTCATAAACAGAACTTATAACATTATCGTCACGCTCATATGTTGTAAAGTCTTTAATGATTATATTAGATAAATTAACATTTTTTTGTAATATAATATCATAAATTATGAAAAATATTAGAATATAAATAAGATATAAATAAACAGTTGCATAAACATCGATATAATCAATAGTCATTTTACCATAATAATAAAATGATATTATTGGAATTATTTTGAGTATTATTAATATTATAAAATATTTCACAATATATTCTGTTGATAGATTTTTGAAAATTAAATATAAAAATATGCAAACATTTTGAATTAATGATACAATCAACGCAAAGAACACACTAGGCGAAGTTATAATATTATAATCATATAAAATATACCAAATAAGAATTATAATATTAAAAGTGATGTCATTTAATATTATAACTCCTATTTTAGTCAAATTAAAATTATTAAAATTAAATATCTCTTTTTCTTTAAATTGCAGCGATAAATCCATCTTTAATAATATATAGTATAATTATAATGAATTATAGTTCATTTAACGAAGCTTATAATTTAGATGAAAATATTGATTTGTTATCTTTGGTAAATAAAGATAATTTTACCGCAGATAAATTATTAACAAATTATAATAATCTAAATAAAAATTTAAAAATTAATATGGATGAACTCAAATGTTTAGAGAAACGAAAATTAGATATACTAACATATAAATCTGATGTTTTTATAAATCATCAAGATGTTATGATAAAATTATATAGAGACAATAATAAAAATATTGATGATTTAAACGATTTTATGCGAAATTATGTAGGATTGTTAAAAGATTATGTAAATGATTGGATAAATAATTATTATAATGATAAAAAAGAATTATTAGAAAAAGAAATTAATATTCAAGAAGAAGAATTGGCAGCATTTAGAAAATTATTTATAAATACTACTACTGAAATTATAAAAACTGAAAAAATAAATAAAAATATTTGTCCCATCTGTTTCGAAAATGAAATTAATATGTGCGCAATTCCCTGCGGCCATACTTGTTGTAATGATTGTATCGTTCAAAGCATCCGTTTCCATAATAATCGCGTTACCAAATGTTTAAATTGTCGCAATCCTATTAACGATTATATTAAAATGTTTATCCAATTATAAATTGATTTAAGGACATTTTTAAACAATCCTTAAATAAGTTAAAAGAACATTATAAAGAATGAGATTTAATTTGATTTCTTTATAATTTTTGCCATATCTTACTTTGGCATCTTCGATATCATCATTATTTTTATTATAAATATCAAAAACAAAATCTATATTAGTTTTTGTGATAGTTTCATCAAAGATTTTATCGAAACTATTATTCAATTCATTTAAATCTTTAATATTTTTACAATTATTTATTATAGTATTTAGAAAAGTTTTTTCATCAAATAATGATGACATACTCTTTTTAATTATAATTATATTTTTTATATAGCATTCAAAATACTATAAATAAATAATAAATCTATCAACAATTTTATTATTTGATATTCTTGAATGTTTATTATTATATCTTCCATCAAATCTATATCAAATATTATTTTGAGACCCGCAAAAACACTAATCAGTTTTATCAATTCTATTAAAGAATACATAAACAAAAAAATAAAATAAATTAATATCATTTTTTTATAAAGAACAAAAATTTCTTTTTGCTCTTTTTTTTCCATCCCAACAATTCTCATTTTTCTGACTGCAAGTAATCAACCAATTTCTCGGTAATTTTAGCACAATGTGCGGCAATCTCCAACTTCTTTTCGCGTATTTTAGTACTTACTTCCGCGATTTGAACTTCCGCAATAGCAGCCTCATATTTGGCGTTTTGCTCTTCTAATTTCTTTCTAAGATCGTCTATACTCTTATTAACTTTGCCGAAATCAACGTTCGAAGAACCACCGACATGATTAAACGATAAATTACTATCGTCAATATAGTGGAGGCTCCTGAAAACATGGACCATGCAATAGGAAACAGCGAGAATAGCAATAAGATACAGCGACATCTGGGCGATGAAAATCAGCATATTAATCAGGTAACTCAGCATTATGTTACACAATTATTTAAATGAATTCATTTAATCATTTTTTTCTTTTATTTTTTTAAATTAATACAAATTTATTCTTTCTCTATTGGCATAAAGCCTATGTCAATGTTATCATTTATTTTTCTTAAAATCTTAGGATCTATTTCATCATTATTAGCAATTAAAGGTGGAGCTTCAATTGGTGGTTTAAATAGATTTAAAATAAAAATAGGAACTAACGAAGATAATCCTGCTAAAGATAATGAAGATGTAAAAATATAATAACTCATAATTGTTGCAACAATATAAATAATTGTAAATAATAAAATATTGTTAGATGTGAATAATTGTTTTTTTGTATATTCGTCTTCGGGCATATTTGCAACAGGTCCTTTATCTAGTGAATATATAATACCAAATATAATAACCGTTATAACCAATGACACAATATAATATTCCATTCTATAATAAAAAAAGTAATTTAAATAATATAAATCTAACAAGGGTTTAAATATATAAATATAAAAAATAATTATTAATAAATATGAAACTTGAATTAAAAAAATTCGATCCTTCTACTATAAAAAGTGATTCTGTTATTGTTTTTATTGGTAAAAGAAATACTGGTAAATCGTATTGTATGAAAGATATATTGAGCTATCATAAAGATCTGCCTGTAGGTGTTGTAATAAGTCCCACCGAAACAGCTAATAATTTTTTTGAAAAATTTATTCCAAATATGCTTATCTATGAAGAATATGAACCACCCATTATAAAAAGGTTTTTAGAAAGACAAATAACAATCAATAAACAAAAAGCTCAACAAGAAAAACAATTTCATAGTTCAGATATCGATAATAGAGCTTTTTTAATTTTAGATGATTGTCTATATGATAAAACTTGGCCTAGTGATAAAAATATTAGAAGTATTTTTATGAATGGTCGGCATTATAAAATTTTTTTCTTGATTACTATGCAATATTGTATGGGATTGCCCCCCGTTCTTCGTGCAAATATTGATTATGTTTTCATTTTCAAAAATAATATAATCAAAGAAAGAGAAAAGATTTATAATCATTATGCCGGAATTTTTAACGATTTTTCAACATTTTGTGCTGTTATGGATAATTGCACCGAAAATTATGAATGTATCGTTATAGATAATAAAGTTCAAAGCAATCGTCTTGAAGATCAGGTCAAATGGTATAAAGCTAAAGATGCCGATTTTAAAATGTGTACTCCAGAATTGTGGAATTTATGTGCCCTCGAAAAAGAAAGAAAATCAACTATGTTGGCATATGAAGACGAAGAAGAAGACGAACCATATGATCCAAGTGTATTTTTAAAGAATAAAAACAAAAATAAACCAGTAATTAATGTTAAAAAGAAAATTTAAATAGCGTCACAATCAGTTCTTATGGGATTTATTTTTATTATATTATCATTATTTATTAATGTTGATAATATACTACTATCTAATCTATTATTATATGCATTAGGTTTATACGGTTCTTTAGTTATATTATCTAATGTTAAAGGTATTGGCATATTTTCTTTTATTAATCCTAAATGTCCTATTCTCTCTGCTTCTTCTAAATCTATCTGTTTTTTATTAACATTCATATTAACATTTTCTTTTGGCAATCCTACATATTTACCTCCAGCATTTGGCGTGTGACCTGCTTTCATCATTATTAATTCTCTCGTTCCATCTATTTCAGCATTATAATCAGCTTCTCTATCTGTTTGTAAAAATTGACTTTGACCTCCTGCCATTATTCCATAATTATCAGTTAAAGAAAATTGTCTTTGCGTGTTTTTAGCTTTTTCATCTTTAATTAAATAACCACCAAATAAACCATTTAACATTCCTCCCAAAAATCCATATTTAGATCCTCCCAATCCTACTGTAGTTTCTTTAACTGTTGTTTTAGCTACTATCGAAGGATCATATACATATGTACTTTTATATGAAACATTATTTATATTTCTTGTTGTATCCAATTTTGGCAATGTCTCTCTCAATGTTGTTTTAAATTTATTTCCTTCATTTATATAACCCTTCTGTTTTCCTTCCATATATCCCCCATTACCTTCATGTATTGTTGTTTCTTTTGTCGTTGTCTTTGCTATATCATATAACGCCGCATAAGTCTCATCAGCCCCTGTCAATACTCCCCCATTGCCTTCATGTATTGTTGTTTCTTTAGTGGTTGTCTTCGCATTGTCATATAATGCCGAATAAGTCTCATCTATTCCTGTTAATACTCCCCCATTGCCTTCATGTATTGTTGTTTCTTTAGTGGTTGTCTTCGCATTGTCATATAAAGCCGAATAAGTCTCATCTATTCCTGTCAATACTCCTCCATTGCCTTCATGTATTGTTGTTTCTTTAGTGGTTGTCTTTGCATTATCATATAAAGCCGAATATGTCTCATCAGCTCCTGTTAATACTCCTCCATTGCCTTCATGAATTGTTGTTTCTTTGGTGGTTGTTTTAGCTGTATCATATAAAGCAGAATAAGTTTCTGGAGTTCCAGTTAAATTACCATTATTTCCTTCATGAATTGTAGTTTCTTTAATAGTAGTTTTCATAATATGATTATCAGGATCATATAAAGTAGGCTTTTCGGGTAATTGCGGCACAGCATTGCCATTAATTCTAGGATTATCAATTAAATATTCTTTTAATGTTATTTTTATAGCATCGGTAATTGGTGCAACCATTGCTTTAATAACACTTGTAAAATTAGCAACAGGTGTTTCTTTTTGTGTTAAATTTCTTTCATTATCATAAATAATTATTGTATTTTTGCCATAATCATCTTTAGTTGTTAAATATTCATTTTGATATTTTAAAGATCCATAATAATCAATATGACTATCCTGTTTTTTTGAGTCTTCTTTTAAATTTTCTATTGGTCTTTCTGTTTCTTTCTTTAAAACAGATTGACCTTTAAACCAATTATTCTCATCTTGATAAAATGATCGTTCTGCTTTATTTTTGGCTAGTGGTGTTACTACTCCTCGTTGTTCCACATTATTTTTAGGTTTCATTGGTAATGTATAAATTGAAGTTCTTTGATCTGATTTTGGTCTTAAATCTTCTTTAGATTTTGGTAAAACATAAGATACCGTATCAGCCTGCTGAAATCCTCCTGTACCTTCACTTGTATAACCTTTATTTAATCCGGGTCCTACATGAATACTTTGAATAGGTGATATATTATTTTGAAGTTGTCCTAAATTTGTTCGTGCAATTAAAAATTTAGTTTTATCAATTCTATCATTATTAAAATTTGAAACATTGTTAAAAAATTTAGATTGCTGCACTTCTCTTTTTTTAAATTGTACGTCTGTGCTATAACCCATATTTTTATTTAATCCAAATTGTTCTACATTTTGAGTTATACCTTTTGTTAAAAATGGTTGCATATTTCCGTGTGTAAAATCACCAATATTTATATCATTTCCTGATAAACTTTTAATTATACTAACATCTGTGTCAGAACCGTCTAAATAATGAGGTACAACACCTGTTTTAAAGGGCATTTGAGCTTTTTTATAATATTCATCACTTAAATTTTGTTCGTATTCTCTTGTTTGTGTATAATACTTTGAATTATAAATATTATCCATAGATGGCATTTCATTTGTTTGCATTTTCTCTAAATCAATAATGGATAATTATTTATTTCGTTAATCTGCATATATAAAACCATAATTACTATATTCCATTCTTTCGTCTTCATCACTATTATCTTCTATATCGAGTGCATATTCGTTTTCTCCTTCTATTTCTGCGTCAATAGGATTAGCATTAACTTCTGTATTAAAATCTTCTTCATCTTTGTATTGTAGTCCGTATTTTTTCAATTCTTTTTCAATATCTTTTTCTTCTCTTGTTTTCTTATTCATTCTAGACAAAATATCAAATTTGTTTTGTTCTCGAATTTTATTTATAAAATCAATCTGTTCTTCTAAATTTAACATATGAGAATTATTAATTATATTTATAACAGTTGTTATAATTTCTTTCATAATTTCTTGATAATTTGAAAGTTCTATTGAAGGTACTAATTTTTTATTTTTAGCATTTTCAGGTATCGCTGGAAGTGATAATATTCTTATTATTGCTATTCTTCTTATGTTTATAATATCTGTCATATTATCCGTTATAGCATTTAATTTATTTAATTCTGTTATGGTATTTTTTATTATTGTTACATATTCCATATCTTTTAGATGTTTATATAAAATCTTAGCAACGGCCGTTCCAATTTGGTTATAATTATTAAAATGATAATTGTGAAATAACTGTTTCAAATCCTTATTATTAAAATATGATATATATAATTCCTTATAATTTTCTGATGTATTAAATACAGACATCGATAAATTATTTATTAATTCTTTCGTAAATACTGTTTTATATTTCTTTAAATTGGCTAGCCAATCATTTAACGGCACAGAGTTTAATTCATATTTAATTGGATTTGATAATTTTTGAAATTTTTTAGGTTTTTCTTTTGAAACTGCTTTTTTAATATAAAATCTTTTATATCGAGGCATATTAAATACTCGTTCACCTTTTAGTTTTTCTTTAGCTTTCTGCAAATCGTTTCTATCTGTCTGTAGATATAAATCAGCTGTGAAATTATCGTCTATTTTCTCTAAACAACAGCCTTGCAAATATTTATGAATTTTTTTAAATTTAATTGAAGGCATATAAATCAAGGCGTTTATATATGCCGTCAAAAATCCATCATTTTTATAATCTTTTTTTAATAACAAATCATATAATTTATCATAATATTTAATGCCCGGATTAACTTTGGGTTTGCTATTTTTTATTTTTCTTATTGTTTCTATTTCACTCGTATTATTAATTTTGGTTATTATTATTTTCTTATAATCTTCTGGTAATTCAACCTTATTCGCCGTATCATCTTTATATAAATCGTCATATACTTCATCGAATATACATATTAAATATGGCATCACTCCGTTTTTAGCCGACATATCATATGGTGCACCGTATTCCTCCCATAAATAATCACATGTTGAATACATCTTTGAATAATCTAAAAATAATGTATTATCTACGATTGCACGTTGTATTTTTATAATCCAATATGCTATTATATCATAAATAACATTCATATAATTTACAAAATATTCAGTTATTGAATTTAAAACTTTTGGTGCTACTTTACCTTCTAACAATAAATATTTAATTTGTTGTTTTGTATATAATTGCAATTCATCGTCACTTATATCAGGTATATATTTTTTTATAATTGTTGTCTTCGGTTCGAATGAACGAAATTTATTAAATAAATATGAAGTTAATAAATCATAATTAAGTGGTAAGCCACTTAAAATATGCATTTTATATACAAACGGTAATACAATCTTTAATAATTCGGCAAATCCTGGTTCAGTATTATACAAACCATTGTTATAATATTTATTTAATTTTACCTCATCGTTTATTATATCTATTTCTTCCGGTTCTTCAATAATTTCTTCAGGTTCTTTATCTTCTTTTGTTGTTAATTGATTTGTAATTTTTGTAGGATTTCCTTCATATTTACTTTCATCAGTTCCAACTGAAAACTCGTGTTCATCGTCATTACAATCAAAATTTAATTTATAGATATCAGTAAAAGAATATTTTAATAATTCAAATCTAATTTCTAATTCCTCTAATTGTTGTGTTATTTTCTTTTTATTGTCATTGTCCTTGAAATTTGTTAATGTTTTGGTTATATTATCTATATTAAAATTTATTCGCAATTCGCGGAGGTTTTTAATAATATCATTATAATTTTTATCATTGATATTATTTATAATTGAAAATAATGATAATTCTATATTCTTAGTTGCTGTTTTAGTATTCGTTTTTAATATTTGTGTAATGGTATCAACTGATTTAATTGTCAAATCAATTAAAGTTCCTATTTCTTTCATAATATTAAAAAAAGTAAAACGAGGATTATTAATAACTACTTTTTCTATTATTGGTTTCTTATAAACTATTTTTTCTGGTTTTTCTAATTTATTTAAATTACTTAAATATGTTTTGAGTTCGTCTAAATCAGTTTTAGAGATATTATCCAAATTATAATTATATTTTTGTAATAATAAATTTAAACTTGTATAATCATAATTGTTATTATCAATCTTATCTAACGGAAGTTTTATTTTATAGTCTTTTAATAATTTATCGAAATCATCATAACCAACAGATGATAATGTTTCGTGTTTTATCGGTTTATACAAATGAGACATTATTTTATCATTTAAATAATCCTCTAAAATTGTTACCGGACTAAATAAATATACTCCTAAAACTGGAATATTGCGTTCATCATCTTTAAATATAATATATTTATTATCTTCTGACATTTCTATAACAGTCTTTTGTGTTGTTTCAAATGTTAATTTACCTTCCACATTATAATTAAGCGGAAACCATAATTTATTTTTTGATTTTAATGCAAGATTGATATCATTGATTTTATCGTTTTTCTTTAAATTTGCTATAAATGCCGCAATATCATCTTCATCAAATTTACCTCTATCTGCATCAGTCACAATAATAAAATTATTGACATTTAATTTATTTCTGTTGATTATTTCATAAAATAATTTAATAAAATTTTCTGTCTTAAATTTATTTTTAACAAAATTAAATATTTCGTTATATATTTCTTCTTTAGAAAATGCTATAAAATGTGGATTTACTTTAACTAAATCTTCCATACTCACCAATTCATAATATTCAATTTCTGGAACATCTTCATCTATATATATAATTTTATCTTCTGATGTCTGTAATTCATTTGATGAAGAAGTAGATTTTGATGACATAATCTATTATTATTTAAAGATATTTTATAATAAATCAATTATTCTTATTATCTCAACTTATGAATATTAATAAGTCATTATTAATATTTTTAATGATTTCTTTTATTGTATATTCAGATACCTTAGATATTAGAACAGTAAAACAAGTAAATACTACGAATTCTACTAATACTACACCAAAACTTGTTTATAATCATATTTATAATGCTGTGGCTTTTCATTTTTATCATTATTATGCTAGATGTGTTTATAATACTATTATAACATTAATAAGTTTATTTAAAGGTTTATTTTATTAATAATAAATAATGAACTATTTATTATTCATTCTAATTTCTTCTTTAACATGGTTTGCATATCCATTTACAGTTCATATTCAAAATCATTATTCAAATATAGCGGCTAATATTTTTAATATTAACGAAAATCTAAAATATAATCAAAATGCATTTAATAGTATTAGCTATTATAATAAAAATAATACAATTTGTTTTAATTTGAATCATAAAAATAATTTAACTTATCTTATTAAAGATAAATACAATTATATAGTTTCATTTAGAATTTTTAAATATAAATATTTGTTATTTTTAAAATCAACGCCAATTGCATATAATTACACTTTAATAGATGTTGATATTAGACAAAAACGACTTGATAAAATACAAAAACTTAATTTTAATCATTATAATAGAATAAGTAATATTATTTGTAAATATATATATAATAATATTATTATAAAAAAAACAGAACCATTATCAATCGAATTATTTAAATTTTTTAATAGCTACTGACAGATTGTTTGCAAGACAATAAATAATTAGGTTCTCCATATGGATAACCTGGAGAATAGTTTTTATTTTTTTGGTTTAAATCTTGCCATTGATTTAAATTAGTTTCGTTTGATATTTCTTCAGCTTTTTGAGGATTAAATACAGCAAGATCTTGTGGAGTTTCTATTAATGGAACGTGATTATCTTTAGCAACCATTCTATAATTAATGCCAATTCTATCAAATTTTTCAAGTGCCCGTTCTTGCGGGTTCCAAAACAACGGATCATAACGATTAATTCCTGTTTCTTTTAGAGTGCATGGCGGATTTGATAATCTACAAGATTCGGTTGGAATACCACATTTACGAGTATCCTTATTAATATTTGCTCGGCAACCTGTAGAAACATAAGTATTAGGAGCATATGCATTTTTATTACATTTAGAATTTTTATAATTTAATCCTGATAATTCATTTGAATCGTCTACCGCCTTTTTCATAGTACATGTATTTTGACCATAAGTTTGAAATCTAATATAAGGATCGTCTGGAATAATTATTCCACAATCAGTGCAATCATTATATGGAGAACTTAATTGATATACTCCAGGATATATTGACCGAGTTAATTCTTCTTGATAACTTCCAAAATCATATTTCATTCTTGTGTCATTAGGTGTATTCATTATTTCTATTATTAACAATTATTTATTTTTAATGGTGGCGGCAGTGGTGTTTCACGATACATTATTGATTGACAACTTGGTAAATGTTTCATTGTTGGATCTATTGGATCCGTTTTATCATTTGTTATTATCCCATTTTCACTTGGTGTATATTTACTTGTCGGGCATCGTGTTAATATTCGGGTTTGTCCTCGTAATTCACTATCTAAATCCACTAAATTTCCTTTAATATGTGAAACAGATGTACCGCCAACTAATCCTAATTGATGCATACATTTATTATTATTTTCATATCTATAAGGCGATAAAATATAGCTTAAAGTATCTACACTAGATTTTAAATCAACTTTATAAGAGCAATTATCATATTTTGTTCGATTAAAACTCATTTTATATTATTCTATATAATAATATTATTTTTTAATTAAGAAGTTTTATTAAAATTTAATCTATTTATATATGATCTCGTATCTTCACCGCCATTCGTCCAAATTGGTACAATATGATCTGGATTTTGAATATCTTTTAGACAATCGACAAGCGGTATAGGCTGTTTTATTTGCTGTTCCATTATAGCCTTTTTATTACATCCATATGTACCATCAAGCATACCCGATTCAGATCCCGCTAAAATGTCTAATTCTGCATTTATATCACCGGTTTGACCTCTAAATAAAGGACATGCATTAAATAACCGTCTAAATAATTGTAATTTACATCTGTCTCTAGTTACTCCATCAACATTATTTATTAATTTACTATAATCATCTATTAAACATGAATCGGCTAATCCATATCCCGGACGACCTCTTAAATTAACATGATCATATATAAAATCAGGCATTCTAACTTCAGGGGCTTTGCAATCAACTAACTGTGTTGAATAAGTCATATAACTATTAATTTTATTGTTACCATAATTTTTTGATTCTTCCCAACAACTATCCGAACACATATTATTTTGTTTATCGAAGAAACTTGACATTTTCTTATCTAATTATTTAATTATATATTTAAATTATATTCTTGTAACATTGAAATCCATTATTTTCTTTACAAGTTTTATCTCGATAAAATAACCATTTTTCATAAGACTTCCTATCATTCGGTATAGTAGTTGCCGGAACTGTATAAAATTGACGTTCCGAAAAATTACGTTCATATATATCATTTATATCTTTATAAACATTCTGTTTAAAAAATGTCTTAACATTATTTTCAATATATTGTTCATTATACGGACAAGCCTTGATATTATTATTATTGTTGTTATAATCTATAATCGTAGGGTTCATAAATGGATTATCCAATGACGGCTTAACACATATTTTATTATCTATTATTGTCAAATTTCTATTGCTTAATGTTTCATTTGTTTCTATCTTGTTTTTTTCATCATGCAAATAAACATAAAATAAAAATATTATTATTACTATCCCCAATAATATAAATATCGTCTGTTTGAATATTAATGCAAATATTACACTTAAAAATATTATCAAATATACTATTGCTATTATTTTTTCCTTAAAACTCAAATTCACCATTCTATTTACAAAAGATGAAAAGAAAAAAAATTATTTTTTAAGTTTGTTTTGTAACTTCTCTTTTTGCATCAGTTTTTTTAAAGCATTCATATTAACTGCCGTTTTTTGTTTTTTTCCTCCCATACCTCCAGCACCACCCATACCGCCTTTCATCATCATATTCATCATATTCATCGCCATATTCATTCCATCAGCATCATTATCACCACCGCCACCGCAACCACCGCCACTATTGCCAAATAATCCCGGTAACATCGATGCAAATTTCATCGCATCTTTCATTATCGCCTCCTGTGATAATTCTCCCGTCGATATTTTATTTGACATCTTTTGACTGACATTTGTGAATAATTCACCAAAACCACTATCTGGTTTTGCTATAGCCTTGAATATATCTCCTTCTTCGCTTATAGATTGTTTAAGCTTAGTTAAATCAACATCTTCTATTATCTCCTTCGCAATTTTGCCAATTGTAGTATCTTTTAAACTATCCATATTAGGCATTCCCGAATTATCCTCTCCAGGCTTAATATTATCTTTCTTTAGTTCGTTTAATCTTTGAAGAACCTTCTTTACATTCTCATTATCAATCTCGATTTCAGTTTCTTCTTCTACTTCTACTTCTTCAGTTACCTTTTGCAAAATTTTAAGAATTGATGTTATCTGCTCTTCGGTCAAATCATTTGTATATATATATAACACACACAAATAATGATGAGTTATAAAATCATTTCGCAATAGTTTTACTATATCTTTTATTGTTATGTCCTTATAAATTTCTATCTTATTATTATTGTCATCTTTTAACCAATCATTGCATTTATCCTTTTCTACTTTTATGTAACTTTCCCAACATGTTGCTGTTTTTTCCTTAAATAATTCAATATATTCTCCGGATGTCTTGTCGTAAGTTTGATAATTATCTTTGATCGTTTTTAACACTCTCTTAGCGGTATCACTATGAAGACGATGTTTTTTAGCTACATTTTTAAGTTTCTTAAGTAAATCAATATAATATTGATTAAAAATATATGTCGTTGTTAAAGTAGGAGAAGCCATTTTATTATGTTTTAATTTTAATTAAATATCCTTAAATATATTTTCTCGCTGTTTTTGTAATTCGTCAATAGACGGTAATGACTTATGGGTTTTTTCTGTGTCTAATTTATCCATTTTAGGCATTTCATTTGAATTGGGATTATCTAGAGCATCCCATTTATATAATCTATCTTTGTTTATATTCATCGAATTAATATTATCATCGGTTATATCGCTATAATTATCAGCCGTTATAGAACCCAATGAAAATGACATTGGTTCGTCTAAATCTTTATTTTGATTTATCGGTATAGGTGCTATCATCGAACTACTCGCCGATAAATCTGCTTTATCTCTCGTATTTTTAGTACTAGTAAATAAATAACCTCTATTTGGTAATAATAAATAGTCAAATACAGCTTTGCCATATATTATTTCTTTTGTAGGTATAAACATTAGAGCAGGCACAGCTGTTATTTTATGTCTTATTTTATTTATAATACCATCTATAACAACTAATTTAATCGTCTTTTTAGTATCATGTATTTTTATTGTATCTAATAACACAGAACAATGCTGACAAGTTTCACTATAAAATAATATCATTTTATTAAAAATAAATGATATAATAATATAATAAAAATTGACATAAAATTAATATAATTTAATTTAAATAAAGAATATGTTTAAGAATTATATTTATGATCCAAAGTCTCAAAAAAACTCATTTGACATTCAAAATATGGATCTATCTATTATCAATAGCATTAGACGTGTAATTTTAACTGAAATACCAGTTGTTGGATTTTATGGAGAAGATGAACCTTCTGTCGAAATTCATAAAAATACAGGTCCTTTGCATAATGAGTTTATGAAACATAGAATTGGATTAATACCTATAAATGTTACTGAAAAAATTACTGATGATTATATTGATAATGATTATTCATTTGAATTAAATATTGTCAATGATGGTGCAACTACTATTAATATAACTACTGCTAATTTTACTGGAACTTATAAAGATCAACCTTTAACTGCTAAAGAACTAAAAGAACTATTCCCGGCTAATCCTATAACTAAAAATAATATTCTTATTACTCGTTTAAGAGCCGGCGAACATCTCCATTTAACCGCTAAAGCCATTAAAAGAACTGCTAAAACTAATGCCTCGTTTTCTCCAGTATCTCTTTCTAATTTCTATTATATCGAAGATCCCAAAGAAGCCGCCAAAGTTTCAAATATTCTTGATAAACAACGATCTTATCATAAAAACCAATATGGTGATCCTACTTTAGTTAAATTTGAAATTGAAACTGTCAATAAATTATCATATTCCTATCTTTTCTCTAAAGCCATTCAAATTATTATTTTAAAATTAAATAATGTTATCACAAATATTGATAATATCACTATTGAACCCGTTCCAAATAATCCTTTTTCAGTTAATTTTCATATCGAAAATGAAGACGACACTTTAGGCAATCTAATACAATCAATTATTCATAATAAATTTATTCGCAATAATGAAAAATTTAATAAACTCATTTGTTCGTATGTCGGTTATATTTGCCCCCATCCTTTAAAACAACTTATGATTATTCGTATTACTCTGGAAGATCAAACAAACCCTGATACTTTCAAACAATTCTTAACAGAAAATTGCAATTTAATAATCAAAGAACTAAATTCAATCAACGATGATTGGATTAAATTCGCAAAAAAATAAAAAAAATACCCCTAAAAACTAACAAAAGATTTAAAATAACATTGCACTTTCATACCATAATTAGAAAACATTGGATGAATAATATGATGAATATTCGCAGGTGATGTAATCACAAATGTTCGTGTTTTTTTGTCGTCATCCCCTTCATCAACAACTTTACATAAATTAAAAAGACATCTTCCCTCCTTGATTGAATTATAAATATCATTTGTTGCTTTTTCTACAGCTTCAGTAACAGGTACTTCAACGGTGTATTCAAAATGGTTCATTATATATTTATAATATAATTATTTATATTATAATTCCTTAAGTAAATTATTATATAAATTATATTCTATTTGAGAATGTAATAATTTATCGTTTGTATCATATAAAAAACTATTCATATCATATTTATATTTGAATGTCGGTTTAAATTCTTGATAATTATTTTTATCGTCGTATGTCTCATAATTACCTTTCAAATTACATTCATTTATTACACCAACCACTTTAGCCATTATTATATTATGTTTTATACCATTCGATATTATCAAAAATTTTATATGTCTCGCTAAAGGCTTATGATCTCTGTAAATTAATATATCGATTTCTATTAATAATATTCCAGTATCTTTAAGATTTTTCTTATATCTAACTAAAGAATGTTTGAGAATGTTTAATTTATTTTTATCATTCGGCAAATCAAATATATTATGCTGAACCAGTTGTTTTAGATATATAATTATTTGTTTATAATATGGATATTTATTATCAACAATCCATTCACTCCATTCATTTCCCTCAATTGCCGTTATTATCTTATTGTAGTCTATTTTTAATAATGATGCAAATTTTGTTTCTAATTCGTCATTCCCATAATCATAATAATTATTTTTATCGTTCTTTAACTCTATGTCATATGGTATATTCGATTTTATTGTAAATGACGGATATTCATTTGTGTTTGTATAATTTTTACTACCTACAAAACATTCAATATTTACATTTATGATATAATAAAAGATTATTAAAAGCAAAATAATTATTACTAATTTATATATCAACAACATCTATATTTAATATGATATTTATTTTATAGAGAATGATATTTATAACTGTTTTAATATATATATTAATAATTTTATTATTATTTCTATTGAAACCTTCTATAATGTTTGATATGCATGGAAATATTAAAACCTATAATTCTAAATCCCTCATGACTTTAGATTTGATGTACCCGTTAATCGCACTTTTATGTTATTATTTTGTATTAGTTATAAAAATAAGTTTAGTTTCTTAAAATTATGGAGTTTATTAAAAATTGGATTTTAACGCCTAAAACTAAATTATCAACTGATTCGTGTCTATTTGTTATTGGTAATTCAGGTATAGGTAAAACATTTAATATTAATCAATTATGCAAAGATCTAAATTTATTTATTGTTAATATTAATAGTTTTAATTGCTGTTCCTCTAAACAACTTTTAGATTTATTAAATAAAACTTTTACATCTTCTTTAATACAACAATTAACAAATAATACTCAAAATAAAATCGTTATTATCGATGAATTTGAAACATTATTATCTTTTGATAGCACTATGAATATACATCTCTTAAATTTTCTTAATACATCTCATAAACATATTCCTATTATTTGTATTGGATCTAATAATATCAAATTAGGAGAAATAAAAAAAATATGTTGTTTTTATGAATTCCCTAATCTTTCCGTTGATGAGATTTATAATATCTTAATTAAATATAAACCTACAATCACATATAACGAAACTCTTGATATAGCCACATCAACTAATTTTAATATTAAAAATTGTATTCAAATGGTTACTAATACTTATTATAATATAAGTGATAATTTTTTGGATGTTGGCGAATTATACGCTAATAATTTTAATCGTGATAATTTTAAACGAATTATTTATAAAGATCAATGGCTTATCCCTTTAAAATTTCATGAAAATTTGATTATCGAATTGAATACACGAAACGGAACTAAACTACAAAAAAATATTCATTATAAAAAATTTATTAATAATTTCTGCTATTTTGATATATTCATGAATAAAAATAATGATTTAGCCATTGATTATTTTATTAGCAGTATTCATTTCTTATTCTTATTATCACAAAAAACCAATAAAAACCATTCACTGACAAATTTTACAAAATTATTAAGTTATCTATCATTGCAAAAAAAAAATAATAAAAAAATCTATAAATTAAATATTCCAACCAGTCAATTTTGTGGAAATTATCATTTAAGTATTATTAATAGAAAATTTATTTATTAATAATAGATAGTCATAAATTAAAATGGGTGATAATACTTTAAGCGATTCGGACCGTATTTTTGATGCTTTTTCAACTGCTACCAATAATGTATTAAGTAGCACTAGTTCTAAAATTAATAGTGCATATAGTACAATGTCTAATAATAGTTCTCTATTTATGGGCCTATTCGCTGTTGTTGTTATTACCGTAATAATTGCTGCTTTGTTATATACTTATCTCGGTTGGACCCTGTTTTCCAAAGTTGAAAATAGCGTTGAAGGCACTAAAGTGCCAGTTTTAGGAACTCAACTAAATAAATTTATTGCAAATGTCAGTAATACTGCTAATGGAGCTCGTAGAAGTTTTTCATTTTGGATTTATATAAATGATATGAAAAAATATAATGGTAAATTTAAGAATGTTTTAGGATTAAGTACCGATGGTGTTGAATTATGCACTAATAGATGTTCGCCACATGTATTTTTAGATAGTGATAATAATTCTATGTATGTTCGTTTTACTAATAAATATGAAAAAGAAATTAATAAAAAATGTGCTGAATTATCAAATATCAATGTTTTACAAGATTATGTATCACAAGGTATTGAAATACAATATATACCTTTACAAAGATGGGTACATATTGCAATAGTATGTAATACCGATTCATTTAAAACAACTATATATGCATATGTCGATGGCGATTTAGTTAATACAAAATACGATAAAGAGAAATTTAAATTATCTAAAGATACTTCTACTGAATTAACTACAAATTTAAATGATATTAATTTAGATATAACTGGGTTTTTATATGTAGGTTCAACCCCTGCCGAGAATTGTGGTCCTGGATTTTCCGGATTAATATCAAATTTTTGCACTTACAATTATGAACTCAATAATAAAGATATTTATACTATTTATAATAAAGGCCCAATAAATGGATTATTAGCTGCATTAGGTTTAGGCGCATACGGGGTTAGAAGTCCTATCTATAAATTATAATATCTTTAATAAAATTAGATATGATAAATTCGATAGTACAAATAATATTATCCGTGTTTTTAATTGCTCTTATGGCATTTATTAGTTATTCTATCTATAATAATGAATTAATCAAAAATATAACCATAAATTCAAGCACAAAAAAAGTAACCAAAATATTTACAGGTATTTTAGATTATACTCAAGAAAAGGATATTGATATTGAAACATATGATACAACAGATCCTTCTTATCTCGATATTAATCCATCTATTAATCAAACAGGAGGAGCAGAATATTCTTATAATTTCTGGTTATTTTTTGACGTACAAGGCGCTGATAATACTATTGTAACATTAACTTCACCAGATGATGCCAATTATAAATCTGCTAATTCAGCCGGTAGTAGACCAGGACCATCTTATAGATATATAAATTTGTTTTATAAAGGAGAACCAAATTATATACCTATACAGACAAATAATTTTGAATGTGAAACTAATACTAATCTGGCTGCTGTTAAAGAAAATATATTTATTAAAAATCCATTAGTAAAAATTCGAAATGATGCTAAAGAAATTATTGTCGAATATAATAATATTAATTTCCCAGAAACTTATAATACAAATTCCGTACAATTAGATTGTACTGATACTTCACCTGATCTAAATGATAGAAATAAAAATAAATTAGGAATAACTGATATTGATGGGAAATATAAACAACAATTTAATATGATTACTATTGTATTCCAAGAACAACCAAAAAATGAATATGTATATAATAAAAATAATGCTAATTGTAAAGTTTATTTTAATGGTGTTTTAGTCGAAGATAGATTAGCTCAAACAGCTGCAATTGAAAAAACTTTAGAATATACTCAATTAAAATCTAGAGTTATGAAAAGCAATTTAAGTAAATTACATATTAATCCAAGTGCCAAATCTATAATAGGTTCTTCAAATAAAGCATATCTCAATAATTTATTAACTAAAATAGAAACAAAAGCTACTGATACAACAAAAAGAATTAAAATATCGCCATTACAAATGGCTGATTTAACTTATTTTAATTATGCTATAACCCTTAAAGAAATCAAACAATTATATGATAAAGGATTTAATAAAACCAATGTAACATATTCATCAGATATAACTTCTAGTATAATGTTCGAAAAAGGCAAATATTTATATAATAATGTAAGTAAAGAAAAGACAGTTAAGGGTATTTAAATACCTTTTATTATATTAAATGGGTGCAGGATTACTTCAATTAGTAGCAAAAGGAGGCTTAAATGATTATATTGTCGCTAATCCAAATATTAGTTTTTTTAATTATGTATATAGAAAACATACTAATTTTGCAATCGAAAATTTAACATTAACTTTTGATTCTATTCCGTCTCTTTTAACAAATATGCATATAAGTAATGATTATAGCGTAAATTTAACTTCAAGAGCCGATATAGATTTATTAAGCAATCTTTTTTTAATTTTTACTTTACCTGCTATTTATTCAAGTGATGTTTATAAATTTAGATGGGTTGAAAATGTTGGTTCTTTAATTATTAAAAAAGCAACTTTTGAAATAGGAAAAGCTGTTATAGATACAATTACAGGTGAATGGTTAGTTATTTGGAATGAATTAATATTACCTGTAAAAGATAGTTATAATGATATGACCGGTAATGTACCAGCTCTAAATAATCCTAGAAGACCAGAAACAACCATTAGAATTAAAAATAATATTATAACAGATTATGATTATTTAGCAAGTCATGGTAATACTCCTTCAATAGATAGTAGAGATGTTTGTGTTCCTCTTAGATTTTGGTTCACAAAAAACCCAAGTTTAGCATTGCCTATTGTTAAACTTGTTGGTAATTATAACAATGATATTAAATTAAAAATAGAATTTGAAAATATCGAAACTTTATATACTATTTATTCTGATATTTATAATATGCATGTTAGTTCATATTTTTATAATTATATACATAATACTAGAATAGATATCAATAATTTTATTAAACAAAATGCTTTTAGAGCACATATAGAAGCAACATATATTGTTTTAGATACAGCCGAAAGAAGTGTTTTGATTAATACTGCAACTCAAAATTTTTTAATAGAAAAACTTTCTATTATAACAAATTATTTTCAGGCTGTTGTTGCTAATACTGTAAATACTGTTACTATTCAATCTCAATTAGCAATTAAAGAAATTATATGGACTTTAAAAAGAGGCGATTCAACATTTAATTTTAATGATACTTTTAATTATACTTATAGTATCCCTAAAAATAATGAAAAAAGTATTCTCAAAAATGCTAAAGTAATTTGGGACGGCGGCAGCGGTAATCCTTATTTTCGCGTAGAAGAAAAAGACGCTTATTTTTATAATAAAATTCAACCTTATCAGCATCATACAACAATACCAATGCAGGGTATTTATTTATATTCATTTTCATTATATCCTGAAAAATGGTTTCCTTCTGGTTTTTATAATGGTGCATTTGTTAAAACAATATTGAGTATGACTTTTAATTCATATGAAAGTAATTATATTGATACTATTTATGCTAAAAAAGCATATTCTAATGGAAATAATAAAAATATTTATTGCAATGTTTATGTTGTCGAATATAATATTTTAGAAATAATAAACGGAAATATTGGTTTAAAATTTGCAAATTAAAAATATTTAAAATTATTAAATGGATATTATAGTTTTTATTGTAATTGTTATTGTAATTTTATTTATTTATTATTTAATCAATGTTATCAAAGATTTACAATTAGAAATTAAATCTATGTCATCCAGTTGTAATTTAAATGGTAATGCTAATGCTAATGCTAATGCTAATGGTAATGCTAATGGTAATGCCAATGACAACAAAAAACCAACTGAAACAATTGACATTAAAATTAAAAATGATATCGTATCATTTCTAGATTTTCTTAAAAACTATTTTATATAAGAATAATTTTTAATTATAATTAATATGCCTCGTAAAAAAACTATTCCAGATAGTACAGTAGCTAAAAAAACACCAAAAAAAAATATAATTGATTCTATGATTAAAAATAATGATACTGATGAAAATAATGATGTTATAATTCAATTGTCTATTCCTCAGGCAAAAATTAATAATATTATTAATAGTAATGAAAGTCAAGATGCTAAAATATTAATTCCAACTCCATATGAATCAAATTCATATTTTTCAAATGATGCAGAGAATATATCTTATGATAATGAATATCAGGCAAATAATACCATAAATCAAAATGTTAAAAATTCCTGCTGTTTTTGGTGTTGTCATTCTATTGAAGGGTCTATTGTTTATAGTATGCCCTATAATTATGATGCATTAAACGACAATTATTTTGTTTTTGGGTCATTTTGTTCTTTACAATGTGCTAATGCTTATAATTTTGCTACTCATGGCAGTAGCGATAAAGTCTGGGAAATTAATAGTTGGATACAGATGCTAGCAAAACGATATGGATTTTCTAATATTATTCGTCCAGCTCCTTCTAGATATTTATTAAAAATGTTTGGAGGTAATATGAGTATTGAAGAATTTAGAGAAGTACATTTAAAAACAGATAAAACTTATATTTTAAATATTCCTCCAATGATTTCTATTAATACAAGCTCTGAAATATTAAATACTTCGTATTTGGCAAAATTATCAGAAAATAAAAAAAATAAAAAATGTATATAAAAAAATGATAATTATTCTTAAATGAATATCTCATTATCAATTCGATGGAAAACGACGACATTTATTTTACTGACTATAAAGTAAGTACTATTACATGTAATGCTGATTTAGGTATAAATTTAAATTTAGATATTTTATATGAAAATTTCATTATTGATGAAAAATTTATATGGATTTATTATCCTAAAATAACAGATAGACCAAATACGAGAGGTGTTTATCCAAAGAAAAAACGAACACCAAAAAAAGAAGGTGTTAAAAAAAATTTATTTGATAATCAAGTTACAACTATTTTTAAAATTAATGATATATATTTGCCGAATTTGAAAATATTCAAAAATGGCAATATTCAAATTACTGGTATTAAAGATAAGAATATTGTAGAAGAAATTATCGACCTTGTTATTATCCAAATCAAACAAATTTATGAGAAGAATGTTGAATTGACCTCTAATATCGAGAATATTAAATTTAATAATTTTATTATAAGAATGATTAATACCGATTTCAAATCTTTTACAGATAATACAATGAAACATAAATTTCTTATTAGACGTAAAATTTTACATAAAATTCTAATTAACGAAATCTATAATAATAAATGCAGTTTTGAACCAGGTCGTTATCATGGTGTAAAATTGGAATATTTCTGGAATTCCAATAAAGAAATATTAGACGGTATTTGCAATTGTAGCAAACATTGTTTCGGCAAAGGTTCCGGAAAAGGTGAAAATAACTGTAAAAAAATTACTATAGCAATATTCGAAAGTGGTAGTGTTCTTATTACTGGTGGTATTTCATTCGAACAAATTGACGAAGCTTATAAATACATTACTAATATTCTTAATGTTCATAAAACAGAAATACAAAAATCTGATTTGAATTTATTATTATTACAAGATTAAATCAAGTTTTCTAATAATTTCATCAAATCCTATTATTTCTTCGCTATTATAAATTAATATGTAATCGTCGTTTTGATAAATTATTTTTATTCTTAATTGTTTATTGTTCTTTTTAAATGAACGATTACAAATTAATTTTTTTTCGACATTATCATAATAATCATCATACATATCCAATATTTCAAAATTAGTTTCGTTTCTTTTTTTGAGTATATAGCAATCTATATATTCTATGTTTTTGTAATTTAACATTTCAAATAATTCTAATTGAATATCATTATCATTATCTATTATAGTATTATTACATTCCATTTTAATGTTTTCTCCGTCATTTGTTAATTTAAATTCATATATCATACCATTTGAATTAATTTTATAATGATATATATCACCTTCGTCTGTATAATCATTTTTCAATGAAGTTATTTTCGAATTACGTTTGATAAATGCTTGCAAATCTTCAAATTCCATTTTTATTTCGAAATTATGAAAAAGAATTTATCATTTTTTTTAAATTATATAAAGTTATTTTTATTTCTTTTTATATAGTTTATGTATAGATCAGTTTATTATATAATTTTATCATTTAGCCAAAATATCGTTCTTAATTATTATCTATTTTTATTTGCTATATTTCCTACTTATTTTAAAAATTCTGTAGTAAATGCAAAAAAAATATCAGATACATATTATAACAAAATGATGTTATTATCTTTTACTGATGACATTTATAATAAATATCATATTGATTTAATTGATGTTCATGCAAATATTATTAAATATATGAATGAAGACAAAAAAACAACTGATGATAATATTAGTATTATGAGCGATTTAAGTGACTTGAGCGATATGAGCGATTTTAGTTCAATGAGTAATTTTTGCGAGGAATAATAGCATTACATAAACCTAATTTTAAAGCTTCTTTTGAAGATATTAAATTAAATTTATTTTTTATATTTTTAATCATTTCATCTGACATTTTTGTTTTTTCTTTTAGTATTTGTGATATAATATCAAACACTAATTGAGTATTTTTTATATTATCATCTATCAATAAACTTGACATATTATGAAAATATAAAATATTACATACAATTGATGCATATTCAAACATAAAAATACGATCACAATATAACATTGGCAATAAATCATCTATACTTATCGGTCCATCTATTATTGCATATGTTGGCTGTTTTATATTTAATATTCTAGGTATCATATTTAATGTTTCAAATATTGTTTGATTTTTTTTTCGTTCATGCGTATCATCATCATCTATTGTAGTATTATTGCAATTTGTATGCCTTGGATGTATAATAACAGGTGATAAATTATCTTCAAATAATATTTTATCTATATCTGATATTAAGTTATTACAAGATATTCGTATATTATTATTAGGATTATTTATAATTTCATATAAATTTTTTTTAATTTCTATTTTCTTTTTCTTTGGTGTTATTTTTATTATTCTATCTACTATACCTTTTTTTAAACAAAAATTAGCATCCAATAATAAATCATGTTGTAACAATTCTATTAATTCATCGTGTTTAAATTTTGTTCTTTCTTTATACATATCAATTATAATATCAAAATGTTTATCATATAATTCTAACATATTATGTAATTGATGTTGGTTCTTTTTAATTTTCCCAGAAACCGAATAACCATGTATTATGCAATACCCATAATTATTTATTAATCTATATGGACTATTTATAGAAAGAAATGTAGCTGCAGAACAGCTATAATTATCAACAATTGTAGCTATCGGTATTTTACTCAATGCAAATATACTAAATAATCGCATTCCCTCTGTTACACTTCCCCCCTGTGATGAAATATGAATTAATATAGGTTTTGGTTGTATAACAGCACCCGATGATGTCGTAATCTCTTTATTTGCTTCATTTATATCATTTATTAATTTTTCTACAGATGCATTAGTTACATTTTGAGTAAAATAAATATGGGTTAGTTTATTGCTGAAAAAATCATTATCCGACATTTCTTTAAATACGCTTATATCCATCATTATCTATTAATAATAGATATATATAATCATATGTTATACTAAACATAGATTTATATTTATCGTCATCATATATATAGGTATCTAACATTTTCTTATAAAATTTAAATGGATCTATCTTCATTATTGCCATTATTAACAAATACGCCAAAATGATATAAAGACTTACAATCAAATCTTTATATATTATTTTAGTATTGTAGATTAATATTATTGGTATTAGTTTAATTATAGAATTTAGTATTATAAATTTTATAATATTATAATAGTTTGTACCCATAAATATTAAATATATCAATTCACCTAATGTTATTATATATCCTGTTATCAATAAAAATAATGGATTGTATTTTGTTAATTTAAAATAAAACAGCAAAAACCAAATGAATATCCAATATGAAAATATCTCAAACATTTAAGATTTTGAAGCTCTATATATATAAATGTTAAATATTAATGAAATACCCGATAATATTGATTTATCAAATGATAAATTAATTAAAGGTATTTCAATGGATAGCAATATTATTTATGATATTATTGATACATTAATCATTGGTGGCGAATGTTTTATTGTTTTGCCTTATAATAGTATTTTTTATAATAAAACAGATAGTAGTTATATTTCTCTTCGAAAATACATCTTAAAAACGTGCGATTTAAAAGAAATAACTTATTTACCTACCGGAATGTTTAATAAAAATTTTAAATTAATTGTTATCTATTTCATTAAAACTTCTGAAAAAAATAATAAATATCAAACAGAAAATATTAATTTTTATGATTATAATTATTTTGATACTTCTAAAAATCTTTTAACGTCTGCCAATATCAATGATCTTATTATTAATAATTATTCCTTCAATTTTACCGACTACACCAAAGAAACTATTATAGCTCCCGAATTTTATATTATCAAATCTTTATCAGATATTGCTATTATTACTTATGGTGATCGGTATGATAATGATAATGATAATGATAATGACAAATATAAAATATATGGATGCAAAGATGAAAACAAAACTATTAATAAATACAATAGAGAGGGATTTAATATAATTATAACAAAATATAAAGTAGTTTTGACTGAAGATAAAATATTTCTCAATAATTATGCCGTTTCCGTAAAACCTAAAAAAGATATTATTTTATATAAATATTTAGCCTATTATTTATTCTATAAATATAAAAATATTAATTTGAAAACTTTAAAGAATTTTCAAATTTCAATTCCATCTATTGAAGTTCAAAGAGAAATTATTGATTTTATCGATAATAATAATAAAAATATTAATGATCTAAATACTCAAATCGATGAACTTAATTTAAAATCCTCCATTTTGTTTTATAATATAAATTGATTTAAAGATTTATATTATTAATATTATTATAAAATACTAGCATTCCAATATGTCAAAAGAGGATAATGTAGGCATTGGAATTGACCTTGGCACGACTACTAGCTGTGTTGCTGTTTGGATTGGTGATCGCGTAGAAGTTCTACCAGATCATCAAACTGGATCTCGTATTATTCCTTCTTATGTTACTTTTACCGACGATGAAAAATTAGTTGGTGATGCTTCTAAAAATGTATCAACTATGTATCCAAAAACAACTTTTCATGATATCAAACGACTTATTGGTCGTAAATATGATGATAGTTATGTACAAGCTGATAAGAAACTATGGGCTTTTGATGTAGAATCAGATGCTAACAATAAACCAGTATTAAATTTTGAATATAAAGGAGAAAATAAAAAACTATATCCTGAAGAAATTTCAGCTATGGTTCTTTCTCGTCTTAAAGAAACAGCAGAAGCTTATTTAGGTCATCCTGTAAAAAAAGCTGTTGTAACAGTTCCAGCTTATTTCAATGATAGTCAAAGACAAGCCACTAAAGATGCATGTGTTATTAGTGGTATGGAATGTTTGCGAATTATTAATGAACCAACAGCAGCGGCTATTGCATATGGTCTTGATAAAATCGCCGAAAATGAAAAAGAAAAAACAATTCTTATTTTTGATGAAGGCGGTGGCACTCACGATCTTTCAATTTTAAGTATTGATGGAGGTATTTTTGAAGTCAAAGCTACTGCCGGTGATACTCATTTAGGTGGATCTGATATTGATAATCTAATTGTTGATTATCTTTGTGCCGATATTAAAAAGAAATTCAATAAAGATATTAAACAATTTCCAAAAGCTCTTAAACGACTTAATATTGCAGCTGAAAAAGCCAAAAAGAATTTATCAACAACTACTTCAGTACCTGTTGAAATCGATTCGTTGTTTGATGGTGTCGATTATATGACTACAATTAGTCGTGCTAAATTCGAACAATTGGCTGAAACGTTTTTTAATAAATCTATTGAACCAATTGCACGAGTTCTTCAAGATGCTAAAATTTCAAAATCAGATATTGATGAAATTGTTCTTGTTGGTGGTACTACTCGTATCCCTAAAATTCAAGAACTTCTAAGCAATTATTTTAATGGTAAGCAGCTTAATAAATCTCTTAATCCCGATGAAGCTGTTGCAATTGGTGCTGCTATTCAATGTGCTATCCTAACAGGTCAAGGAAGTTCCAAAACAAATGAACTATTACTTCTTGATGTTGCGCCACTTTCTCTAGGTATTGAAACAAGTGGCGGTGTTATGACTAAGATTATTGAGAGAAATACAACTATCCCAACTAAGAAATCTCAAACCTTTTCAACATATGCTGATAATCAGCCGGGAGTTGATATTAAGATTTATGAAGGCGAACGAGGTTTTGTAAAAGATAATAATCTTCTTGGTTCATTTAATCTAAGTGGAATTCCACCAATGCCTAGAGGACAACCTAAGATTGTTATCGATCTTTCAATTGATGTTAATGGAATTCTAGAAGTCACAGCCAAAGAAGAAAGCACTGGCAAAACCAATAATATTAAAATTACTAATGATAAGGGGCGATTGTCTAAAGAACAAATTGAAGAAATGGTTAAAGCAGCTGAAAAATATAAAGAAGAAGATGAGAAAAATAGACAACTTATTGAAGCCAAGAACGAACTTGAAAATTATCTTTATAATACTAAAAATAGTCTATCGACTAAAGCTGAAGGAGCTCCAGAAAATTTTGACGAAATTAAGGCTGAAATTGATCCAGTTGTTGAAGAGGCTCTAAAATGGCTTGAAGAAAACCCCAAACTAACAACAGAAGAATATAAAAATAAGCAAAAGGAATGTGAAGAAAAGATCAAACCTCTAATTACTAAACTTTATGGTGCAGTTCCACCAATGGGAGCAGGCGGCGAAGGACCAATTCCACCTTTCCAAACTTCCACAAGTGGAGGTTTCGCAGAAGGTGGTCCAAATGTAAAAGTCAATATCGAAAAAGAAAACGATCTTGACTAATTGTTTTTGTTTTTTTATTTTTGTTGTTTATTTTTTATCAATAAAATAAATAATTTCATTTAATTTATTTTTAATTTCTGTATTTTCTATTTTTAATTTTTCAATTTCTTTATTTAATGCTTTCATTCCTTCTACTAATACAGGAACTATTCTTTCATAATTTATTGTTAAATAATCTTCTCCTGATTTTGATATTATTTCATTATTTTCATTTGTTGTCATATCAAATGGTGCTATTTTAACTATTTCAGGTATAACTTTTGTAACATCCTGTGCACTTAATCCGATTTCTTGTTTAGTATTACTATATCCAAAATATTTTGCCAAGTCATTTGGAACATAATAAAATCCATTAAGATTATTAATAATACCTATTGGATTATTAATATTTGATGTTATATGTTTTAATCTAATATCAGAATAATAAGCCGAAACATCACCAGTTGCAGCAATAGCTCCTATAACATGTAATGCAACTGCTGGTCCATTTGTACCTATTCCAACATAACCATTATATGCAATTCGCATTTTTTCAGTATTTAATGTATAAGCAATTAGATTACTTCCTGCTGTTTGTAATTGTAAATTAGCATTTTCATAATTTTGTATACACATATCCTGAGTTGCACCAGTTTTAATAATTGCACAACCATCAGTAGCAGTGACACCAGTAGATGTATCGGTTAATTGTATTTTAATATCATATGCATTTAAATTTGAATGTATATGTAATGTACTTGTTGGATTAGTAGTACCAATACCAATACCTGATGCAGTTATAGACATATTTGGAAGAGTAGGAATAGCTGTATTTAATAATGAACTATTCCAAATTAAAAAATCTATTGAATTTCCAGCATATGCGCCCGAATTATGACGACTATTAATTGCATGATAAAATGCATTTGATCCACTAGCATCTGGATTCCCATTCCAAGAAAATAATATTTGATTAGTATTAAAAACTGCTGCACTAGCACCAAATCTACATAATGTAGTTCCATTAATATCTAAATTTTTGACAGGATTAGTAATACCTATACCAATATTACCTGAACTTTTAATTCTCATTCTTTCATTAGTCATATCACACGTAACAGCATCATTCGTATTTCTACATAAAAAGACTATATCTCCTTGATCATATCCACCTGTTCTCACATGTCCTATAGCACATTTAGACCACGAACCATCTTCTGATCCTAAACCCAGTAATGTTCCATAATTTCCAGTATCACTCGTAAATCCACCAGATACTTTCATAGCATATGCAGTTGATGCTGCTGTTTTCGCTGCTGATACATGTAATTTATATAATGGATTAGTTGTACCAATACCTACATTACCTAAAGTATTATAAATATTTGATCCAGATTTATTCCATACATTTGAATAAGAATTTGATATATCATCTTTTCCAAATATTTGTAATTCTAATATTTGTAATTGTGTTGCTGTTGATGACATTAAACTGTTAAAAGTCCATCCTATAAATGAATAAGGAATGTCAAAATATGTTGGCAATGTTGTAATACAATTTGAACTTATATAAGTTGCACCAGCTATAGGAGATGATGCATCTGTTATTTCAGTCCAAGTTGAACCATCAGTTGAACCATAGCATTTCCAAGTTTTAGGAGCATTATTAGATGTTGATAAAACATTCCATATTATAAATTTTGTTAAAATTATAGAATATGGAAAATTAATTATTATCCAATCTCCATAATAATTATTTTTAATATAGTAATTGGATGCAGAATTATATACACCAGTTGTATTATTATATTGACTTGCAGCCCATACACCATATGATGTTGCAGTATTGGATGTATTATAATCAAACATAAATTGTTTATAATTACTTGTAATTGAATTAGTTGTTGAGGAATATATATTATATAATAAATTATTTGCTGTTAAAGTTTGTTTGCAATAATTTAAAGATGGTGAAATATTAAAAATATCATTTGAATTATTAGTTGAAGTTTCTGCTATTGCAGATGTATATATCATTGGTGGAAATTGTTTTTCATTTGTATTATAAACTATAGTATTAAATTTATCATTATTTGTAAATGTTGTATTTAAATTTCCTGTAAATGATAATTCTGCTATGCTTAAACTAACAGCTCCTATTGTGTTTCTTACAATTAAACGGTAATAATTGTATGATGTGAAATTATATAAAGAAAATGTTTTAGGGGTTGATGTTGTATAGGTAATTATTCCTACTTGTGATGATAACATATCCCAATTATTATTATTAATAGAACCAGCAAGAACAAAATTATTAGGGCATTTATTATTACTTGCTGTTATTCCACTAATAGAAAATGATGTAGCCACAAAACCTTTATCATAATAAAGTTGTACCCATTCGCCATAATAATTAGAACTATTAATATAAGTTGTTGTTGTATAAGGAGATATATTACTATAGTTACCTGCTGCTGTATATGCAGTAGATATAGTAAATTCATTAGTAAAATTATTATCAAAAATTAAATAAGAAGAAGTTGTATTTGAAGAAGAAGAAGATATATAAGTACCATTTTGAGAAGCATTATTACTTAATGTTACTGTATTAGCTGTAGTAAAAACATTAATAGGTGGAAAAGTATAATTAGATTGATTTTCTAATTTTATATTATTTAATTTAGATGCATCAGCAGAAATAGTACCAGTAATTAAAGTATTACCTACAACATTTAATTTAAAAGTAGTTGTATCTGTTGTTCCTATTCCTACATTACCTAAAATAGCTGTATTACAATTACCTGCAACATATAAATTTGATGT
>Ga0209597_1000141_pt1 | contig 46191 bp, 32 predicted proteins | sample M_140625_MF_Meta_FD_187316 | JGI IMG/M metagenome (GOLD analysis project Ga0209597, IMG submission 187316) | Freshwater microbial communities from Lake Montjoie, Canada to study carbon cycling - M_140625_MF_MetaG (SPAdes) (version 2) | ecosystem: Environmental > Aquatic > Freshwater > Lake... | reverse complement strand
TAGCTTCTTTTGATAATGGCTTATTATCATCTGTAGTAGGAGTTGTAGTAGGAGATTTTTTACCTGTGGGTAACTTTCCTGTTGCCGCTACCGCTGCTTCCGCTGCCGCCTTAGCCGTGTTTTCTGCATCTAATGTTACATTTATAATTCCAAAAATTTGACCTATTGGGATATATTTAACATCAAAATATTTTTCACATATTACCGGCTTAGTTTCTTCTATAATATCTGGTTTTTTTCCTGACATTAATCCATAATCTTTCTCTTCTGTATCATCTTTTTCATACCATTCTTGATTATTTCCACCTGCTTGAATACTATTACCCCCGGCTTTTACTTTGACATCTTTGCCGCTTTCACCTTCGCCGCTTTCACCTTCTCTATCACCGCTTTCGCTGTCGCTTTCTTCATCACCTTTTTCATCCTCTTTGATTTCATCTTTGATTTGTTTGATTTGGCTTTCACTTATATCTTCTCCATTATCATCTTTTCTGTCATCATCTTCATCAGCGTTTTTTAATTCAGGACTATTTTCGTCAGTAGTATCCTTAACTTCAAAATTTTGGATACCAGGTAACTTAGGTTTACTTATTACGCCCGTAGTTCCCATCGATATTCCTCCAGGTGATGCTACGATAGATGCACCTTTTCCTATAAAAGAACAATATGTTATAGAAGCAAACGATTTATCATTATTCCAAAGAGGTTTGAAAGGTTCACTTTCTAATAGTCCTTTTGGGCCTCCTCCTTTTAAAAATAAAACAGGAGCCATTCTTATATCAAATATCTCTTTTATTTCAAATTTAAGTTTTTTAATCATTGTTAGATTACCTACAGCGGTTGGATGTGCTATATCCGGGAACTCGGTATCTGGCTCTAAAATACATGTTCTTATGGTTGAAGTTGGTGAAGGTAATTGCGTAGGTATTATACATTTTTGTTCGAAAAAATAAACAAAATGGTAATAATCCTTATATTTTTCATATATTTGCGCCACAAGATTTGTAGGATCTGTTGTGTCTGATAATAATTGTTCCTGAATATCATTTTTATATATATTCATTCTAAGTGTCTGTGGAGATGTATCCGTCGATTTAAGCGCATCTTGTTTGGCTGTAGAAAGTTTTTTAACAATATTTTGATATACATTAATTGAACATTGAACATTTTGAAAACAGTATACATCCGCGTCACAATTATCTATTGCTTCGAATAGTCGTTCCTTACGTTTTTCCCACGCCTGATTATTTTTCCAAGCAACACCGGCATATGAATTATCTACTAATTTAAACGCATTTATTAACTCATCCTGTCCTAAAAATGTATATTGAACAAAAGAGATTTGATTTACTCCAGCATTTAAACGTGGCATTAATTCTCTGGATGAACCCAATAATGTTTTTCTTATCGAATTTGGAATTATGCCAGCAATAGCGGAGGCAATAGATGCATTAGGATCGGGTTTGAATGCATCTTTAAAATTTTTAGCCACTTGTCCCCAATTTTGATTCAAGAAATCCCTCTTCCAGCTACTATTTAATCTGGCTCTTTTTACAGTACAAGAACCTAAAAAACTGTCTGCTCTATTGATAGGCAACTTACCCTTATCAAATTTTTCAATGAATAATTCAATTTCAATATAATAGCCGACTTTCATATTTTTTTGGATTGCTGTTTCCTTTAATTGTTTAAATGTATTATTCCAGTCTACATAATCAATTATATAACTTGTTCCACCATTTAAAAACGTAGTTTTGTTCGAAAAAATTACATTGAGTATGAATTTTATATTGTGAATTACTGTAGAGTTTAACTCACTAATAGTTGCCGGTGATAGATCAGAGAGACCTTCCATTCTCTCTTTATCAGTATGAAAGGTATCTTTTTGTCTTTCTTCACCGGTCAATGTAGGTAATATATTTTGTTTTTGAAGAAGTTCTATTGTTAGTTTAAGCATAATTTGCTGTCTCGGACTTATAGAAATTTTACCTTCTATTTGACTCGCTGATACATTACCCTTAACAACATTATATATATCTATGATTGGAACAAGAACTAAATCTCCGGAACCAAATGATGTTCTATTTTTTGAGCTTTGAATAATTGAATTCATTTTACTTAAATCAACTTGACCAGAGTTTATTATTGCCACTAAATTATCTATTTTTGTATCAATAGTAGGTGCTGGATCCATCGGGTTCGGTTCAAACACCAAGGTTCTTCTTGTATCCGACGAGGTTCCCGGGAAAGTAGTTCCTGTTTTTTTAGTAAATGCTTCCTCTATGGTTTTATTGATCTTATTGTCTGATGTTATCTTAGATAATTGATTTGTTACTACTGAAGCCCCTAACGCAGTTAATTGTTTTTCTTGATTATCGATTTTACTACCTAATAAACTGTATTCATCTCCGTCTTTAACCATAAGCAAACTGGGTTTTAATGTTTTAGTTTTAGATGATTCTGATTGTTGTCTTTTCTCCTGTTCAGATGGGTTTGTAAATAGGAAAGCATATACAGACCCTATCAATGCTTCATAATTTTGTGGTTTTGTTTGTAATTTATTACCATCCTTATCCTCAATTTTCTTTTTCCCATCAACACCACTGCCTGGTTCATTGCTTCCTGAACCTAAAATTTTAATGTCTGACGGATTTTTCGTCTTATTATTTTTATCAAATAATGTAATAGGTTCCCCTAATTTTTTTAAATATGCCCTGAATGCTTTTATATTAAAAAATGTGTCGACTCGACTTTTTACTGTAGAGTTTGAAGGAAATCCTGCATTTGTAAATTTTATTAAAGAGGATATAAATGGTTCAGCATCATAGGTCGGTTTATTAGCAATACTTTCATTCGAGTAACCAGTTGAAGAAGGACTATATGATGAACTACCTGATGGCCGATTAACCGCAGTAGGACTGTTATCACTATCGAGGCTACTTGTAGAAAATAATCCACCAACTTTCGGAACCAAATTTTGGTTTAATGGGGGAGCCGCGATGGGAGGTGCTATTACAGGGGGCGCAGCGGCGACAGGGCCGGCGACAGGGCCGGCGGCAGGGGCAGGGGCAGGGGCAGGGGCAGCGGCTGCAGCTTGGATTTTCTGAGATTGTTGTAATTCACTAGGTGTTTCAGTATATTTTCGTAGGTAATAAATTTTTGATAGTTTTCGTTTTTTAAAGTCTCCGCTCTTATTTGTTTCTATTATTTCGGGTGATATATACATTTTAAGAGTCCCGACATTGTATTTTTCTATAGCATCTTTTTCTTTTTTTTCTTCTTTTTGTCCTTTTGTCTTCGGATCTGAATCTGCCATATTATATATTACCAATAATAATAATAATAATATATATTATTCATTTAATTAATTTGAATGAATAATATATATTTTTGTAACTGTATATACTTATTTAAAGTTATTTAAAGTTATTTAAAGTTATTTAAAACTTATTTGAATTGTAAACATCTAAATAGTTGAGTTGATTTATTTTCATTTTTTGCGTTTTTGCCCTTTCCAGTAACTCGGTCGCGTCGTTTATTTCTTTATCCGTTATTATTTTGTTGTTTAACAGTTCGCTTGCCTGTCGAGTTTTTATGAATTTCTTTGGTAAAAGGCAATATTTGCTCTTTTCATTAAAAATAAAATCTGCTAAAATAACAAATACTGCTGTTAACATAAGCGCCATATATATATTTCTCGTAGCCATCCACGATATTGTAAAGACAAGTATTTCTTTGGTTAACGCGTATTTAATATATGACTCCGTCGACTCATCTAAATTAATTTGAATATATCGAGAACCTATATTTAAACATATCATCATAATTCCGGCAAAAAATGTGCTCGAATTCAATGAATTTACAGCATTATTTAATATATCCATCATATTATTGAATATTATATGTTATTTGTATATAATATAAAAATATATAATATTTTTTGTAATAATTTTACAATTTTATACCTATTATATACTAATTTTATACCAATAATTTATTAACAAGCCCAACTTTGCGTATTTAATAAATATTGTGCACTTTGTTGCGCGTTATTCGTTAAATTAATATTATTTGAAACTGTTTGCGCCGATTGATAGATCTGGCTACCAGGTGATATATTATTACACATAAAATTGCTATTATTTTCGAGTAAACAATCGGGTCTGTAGTATACATAACGATCACCTTGGCCATTATATGAACAACCATCTATACTACTATTATTCCCCATTACGTTACCTTGACCTACTAGACTTGAACCAAAATTTACAATAGAATCAAACGCGCTTTCAAACCAACTAAAAGGTCCTTTTGGTTTCCGGTCATCAAGTATCTGTTGATAGTTCGCATCATACATACCATTATCAGAACATATTTGCCCAGCCTTAGTTAAATGGTAATTTGCTAAAGCTACTTCGTCGCTAGTATAATTATTTGGATTATTTACTATATTTGTCCATTCTGTCATTTTATTAGGGTCAGAACAATAGAACTCGTTATAATAATTAAATAAATCATCTTTATTAGCTGGGTTATTTGGTTTTGTATTATCAGTTACTAAACTTATTTTACCAAGAGAGAACCCTTCATATAGTGGATATGAATACGTGATTACAATCGTTACAAAAATGAGCCCAAGAAATATATTTTGCTTTGAGAAGTATAAAATTAAAATAATTATTAAAATTCTTCCTACAAATGAACTGTAACAATAGTTATAAATCGATGGCATAAAAATCGAAATTATAATGAATAATAAAATAGAATAAAATATAATCGAATTCATATAATCGTAGTAATATATATTTAGAAATAAAAATATTTATATAGATTAAAAATGTTATTGGCTAAACTAAATTATACAGGAAAATACCAACATTCAAAAAAAATAAAAATACCAAAATACCAATATTTAAAAGGTCAGGAACTAATCCAACCTCGACAATTAAAGGCACCAGATATTATAATAAATACACCAGTCATTACATCTACAATATTAACCGATATTGTATGGAAACCTACTCATGATATAGATATTTATGCTCGTAAACCAGTTATCGTGCCTGCTCATGAGACTGCTGCTGCTCCGGAATCTGAGCTTGAGCCTCCGCTTGCTGCAGCTCCTGATTCCGCTCCAGAAAATAACAATATTCCCAAAGTAGAAACCCTCGGATTTATTATTTTAAGAAATGTTACCAATCCTACAACAAATGAATATTGGAAAGAATGTTTTAGGTGTATAAGAAGATTTTATCCAAATAATAGGATACTTATTATAGATGATAATAGTAATAAACAATTTGTAACAAATGATGTGTTAAATAATACGATGATTATTGAAAGTGAATTCCCTAAAAGGGGTGAATTTCTACCATATTATTATTATCTTAGAACTAATTTTTGCCAGAAGGTTGTTATTTTACACGACTCGATATTTATTAGGAGAAATATAAATTTTGATGGTATGGTAAGTGATTACAAATTTCTCATACATTTTGGAAAAGAACATATAAATGACGCTGCATCATTTCAAAGTCAATTCAAACTTTTAAGATCATTAAATAATACGAATTTAACTACCTTTTATAATAAAAAAGACGATGGTTCGTGGTCGGGTTGTTTTGGTAGTATGTCAGTTATAACATATGATTTTTTAAAACAGATAGACGATGAGTTCCACTTGACGCGATTGATACCAGTTATTACGCAAAGAGTTGATAGATGCGCCTTTGAAAGAATTCTTGGCTGTATGTTACAGTATAAACATAGAAATTCCTCATTAATGGGGCATATAGTTTATAATTTAGACTGGAGTATAGATTATAATAAATATAAAAATCATAAGTATAATTTTAGAACGCCTATAGTAAAAGTATTTACAGGAAGGTAATTTATTCATTATATTGATTATATTTATTATAATGATTATATTGATTATATTGATTATAATGATTATATTTATTATAATGATTATAATGATTATAATTATACAATTTCCGTTTTTTTTTTAAAATATTATCTCATTTTTTTATAGGAATGACTCTACCTTTAGCACTATTTGCTTCATCATATAATGACAGTGATGTTAGCGGATCTACGATTCAAAACACAAAATCCTCCTATATGGATGGTGGTAAAAATATGTATAGTTTAGCAAATACTAGTAATGGTAACGCAAAACAGAAAAATACCAATCTTAGAAAGACAATAAAACAAAAACCAACGGTCCCTAATGAATCTAAATTATCCGCATTATTAAAGTCTATGGACGAATCTAGCGATACCGAAAATGAAGATAATGATAATAGTAACGACGCCGTTGGAAGATTATCCAATTTTGTCGGACTTGGTGGAAATGTAGGTCCAGGTATTGATTCAAAAAATGGTTACCCTCCTTTACCTCAGCTTAACTATAAAGGTCCAGGCGGCGGTGCCAGTGCCAGTGCCGGAACTTCTACTAATTTTCCAGTATACGATCCGTCCAGTGCTTCTAATAATGTCAAATCCAGCAACAACAACAACGCCATTGATACCCCAGTATCTTCAGGTTATCCTGTTTCACCCACTTCTTATGATGATGCCCCTAGCAACTATGCTAACCAATATTATAAACAGTTTGTCCCTTATTTAAATCAAGGTATGAACGGTATGCCAGAAGAATCAAAGGGTAGTTTGATCGAGAAGCTTAATTATATTATAGACTTGTTAGAGGAACAACAAGATTATAAAACAAATTCTATATTGGAGGATTTGATTTTATATACATTTTTAGGAATATTCGTCATTTTTATCGTAGATTCATTTGCTCGTTCAGGAAAGTATGTTCGATAGACTTGAGCAGCCGGATCTGGAGCCTACTATTTAGGAGATTCAAAAAACACGATGAATGGCAAGCGCGGGAGATTATGTTTAATTCCCTCAATAATAATAATAAATAAAAATGACAACAACAACACCAACAACAACAACAACAACAACAACAACAACAACAACAACAGCACCAACAACAACGTCATTCAATTCATTATCATCACTTGTTCGGGTGGTAATGTATTACATATATAATTATGAAAAATAAGATTATTCTTCTCAACCATTAATGGTTTCGTATTTACCATCAAAAAGTCAATTAACGGTTTGTTATGAGATAGTGTATCGATTGCGACACACCCTATTGTATTCCTTTTTGCTTCTAGTTTTAAAGCATTAATGAAGCCATATATAAATGAAGATGTTCCATTCCTACCATCCCCACCATACATAACCGAAGTTGTCAAATAGGTTATATTTCTTTTATCAATTCTTATATCAGTTGATACTGTATCATCAGAATTAGAAAACATATACATTGAAAGAATATTTGTAGTTTCTCCTCCCACTCTTATATCATTGTTTTTTTGTATCAATATATAAATCGAACATAACTCTGTTTTAATCATATGAAATATATGACGCAATGATGGTATTATAGAGCACTTAAATGGGAGTTTATATTTATATGATTTATTCGTATTCGTATGCGTCTCTAACCCTTCATAACACGATTCCAAAAAATCGTATAAAAGTGTAACATTTTGTGTCCCGATCTTTATTAACTGAATACTTGGATGAAACCTATATTCAATCCTATGCCAATCCTGGGAGGGCTGGGACGATATAGGTATATAAAATCTATGATAAATTACAAATGGAACAATCATTTTTGGAATGGATGCTCCTGTATATCTATAAATTGATGCATGTATTTTTGTCTTATATTTTGAAATATTTAACCCATTCTCCTCATATGGATTCATATTTGTATTCTTATTTTTCATTTTCGATTTATCGGAATTTAGCATAATCTCCCGCGCTTGCCGTTCATCGTCTTTTTTAATTCTACCACCACCACCGCCACCACCGCCACTCTTATAATCTTTCTGTTGTATTAATGCCTTATCCCAATCATCATATATTTTATAACTATGTGTTTGTATCATTTCTATAACCTCTTTATCCTTTATCTCTCGTGGATCATAGTATATCGCCGAATAATATACTGGAATTATATTCCCTTTTCCAACTATTTCAAACCGACAGTAGTATGGTATTGAAATAATTACACCCATTACTGTATCTAACGATAAAACATCCGATGTTGATATATCTGTCTTATAAATCGACTTTTTATTCATCGTTAAAACAGCATTGTAATCGTGATTATTCAGAATCCGTTTCATTTTTTCTGCGCTCATCTTTCGATCTACAATAATCGAACTTTTATTACCATTATTCAGTTGCTTATTACAGTAGGGATACCGATTCATTAATTTTACAATATCTTCATAATAGTTAATACCCCTTTCTGTTTCATTTATATGAATATTATCAATTATTATAGGAATATTCGTGTCGGTTATGTGCGTTACTACATTGTTTATGAAGTTTAAATATAGGGTATCGCTTGGTCGATCAATGTTATATATTCGATTCATTTGAAACCAGTTCGCCAAGTTATATCGATAAAATAAGGGCTGAGTCATCCAGAATTTGTGCCTGACTTTATTATATCCATGTAAAACCAAAATACATAAAATAATTGGTATTATGATATAATACAAAAACATATCATAATAATAATATATAATTAATTTTGCGACATATTCGTCATACTTTGGAACGATTTCTATTTATGAATTTAGGCAGGGAATTAAACATAATCTCCCGCGCTTGCCATTCATCGTCTTTTTTAAATCTAATTCATCGCGCCTCCCAAAAGTTGGGGGGCAGTTAGTTTGCTGGTTTGTATAATAAATATACATATTGAAACGGTCTACTATACGGCATTAAGTCATACTGTGCTAACATATTAAAACCACAATCTTTCGCCTCGCTCAAAATAATACTCTGATCAGGTGTATAAAAACTCTGTAAATTCTGACGTCTTTTACCATTTTTCCTATTTTTAAAAGTCTCCTTCAGTTCTATTACATTTGGATCATTCATAGACATATCAGACTTGTAAATAATATCACCCACAATGGCATCATTATTTCCTAAAGGATTTAATATAGGCTTCTTATCAAACATTCGTGTAACTATAGGCGAGAATCGTCGCTCTCTTGCCCCATAAACCTGCGAATCATAAAATCCACCTATGTTTATTAAATGAATGGCAATAAAACCACCAGGAACGAGCCATTTATAACAATTTTCAAATAATATTCTACGATCAGGAATATTATATATTACAAAATCAAGTAACGTTATGAGCGTAAATTTTTCAGGGTCAAAGACGAGCGCATTCATACCAGTTCCAAGGACATAATTATTACCCGGATACTTACTCATAGAATATAAAATCATATCTTTCGAGGATTCTAAACCATATCCATTATATCCTTTTTTGGCCAAATTGTTTACACGTGTTCCTGTTTTTGACCCTATCACCAATACATCACTTTCTCTTACAGGAGATGTCTTATTTAGAATAATACCAACCTCATAATCATCTGCTAAATTACTATAAAATAAGTTTTCATACATATCGGCATAAAACTTGTCAAATGTTTCTTCGCCGGTTTTAAGTGTGAATTCCTTGTTTACAGTAAAACCTTCCTGGTTTGTATCGCTAACACCGTCTGAACCTTGTGATGTTGTAGAAGAAGATTTAATATTTACAAAAAATAAGCGATAAACATATACAAGAGAGGTGAGAATAATCATAAATAAAAGAATAATCACCCAACAAGATGAACCTTGTATTTTATAAACTACTGAATCAATTGCCGTCATTTATAAATAGTATATTTATATGTATTATTATATGTATTATTATTATATTTTTTTATAGAAAAAATAGTATATGGACGCTGAATTTCAAATTAACGATATACGAAGTATCGGCGAATTTAAAGGAGAATCATTTTCAAAATACAAAAAAACAGATGTCCGCAAGGAACTACTAAACTGCCTACTAAATAGTAAGATCGAACACGCTTGTAACTGGGCTGCCGAACTTATTTGTGCCGGACAATTCCTCGATTTATGGGATATCATTCTTACTTTTTTAGGGAAACATATACATTTAGCAAATCCCAAACTAGCTGTTTATTTAGAACTGCGATACGATAATTTTAAAAATATTATTTCATCCGGCTATACTGACGATATTATTCGCCTGAGAAATAACCCCAAAATAAGAACACTTTTTGCGGAAATTATATCTATATTATGTTCTAGTAATAAAAAACATAGTTTCCAAGGTATCAAAATAAAAAAGGACGAAGAATATGATATGACATATATGACAAATAAATTAAAAGCTCCTTCAGTCTTTTATGCTCAAAGCGTGTATCGTAAAGATGATCCAAAAGAATTATTTATTTCTATAAATGAATTCGCATACCACGTTTCAGGAGACTCGAAAAATGCTTTACAGGCGTGTTACTGGCTAGAATGGATTATGGAATTTCAAAAAATATGTGCGAAAAAAAAGGAGAAGTGTTTATGCGAACGCAGGAGCAATATGCCCGTAGAGGATAAATTTCAAATGGATCCTATATGGATTATATGGGAGATAATATTAAATAACGCCGTAAACTCAGTAAGCGCTGATGACAAAATAAAGACAAAAATACTCAATAGTATTTTAAAGTTATATTGTTTAAAATATACACCTGGGGTTAAAAAGAGGAGACGATATTTGATTTACTACGCAATATCAATCCTTACCGAAAAATATGACACAAAAGTAGAAATAATCAAAGATAAAGACTTGGTAGAAAATGTGGTCAAAAAGATAAACGCAATATATAAACAAATCAAAAAAAATGAAATAGGCCCCAAAGTGGATTATTTAATGTGCGACATTAAAAAATCAAATACTGAAAAAACAATAGACAAACTTCAGCTTTTGAATAAATATGATTTCGGAATGAGAGATATTTGATAGGATCATAAAATAAAAAGCCTTGCTTATTATATACCGGCAAATATTCCTAGTTAAATGAAAGTAAAAATAAATGATATTTTATTACGAGAAAATAAAATATATACAACGCAACAAATAAATAGAAAGCCTAAAATTTCTATATCCGAAAAAGAAAAAAATAACCTATTAACATTAATAATAGTTGATCCTGATGCCCATTATCCAGACAATCCAACCGAAAAATATATGCTACATAATTTAGTAATCAATACGAATGAAACGATTTGGAAATATAAATCGCCAAATCCTCCGTTAGATTCACCGCCACATAGATATATGATACTATTATATAGACAATCAAATATTATTAAATTAGACACGCCAATCGATCACAGAAATAATTTTGATTTGAATACATTTGTAAAAAAATATAAACTAAAAAAAATAGATGAATTTGTATTCAGGTGTAAAAAAGTAAATTAAACTCTTATTTATTTATGTTTATTACTCACGTATTTGTGTGAGCATATTCTTAGTTTATTATTTGCTCCTATTATCTTTTTAAGTGTAACTTTACTCTTACCTATAATATCTATTTTAATTTTAGGTTTAGTTATTTTAGTTTTAACTGCCTTGGATTCAACTGCTATAGGCTCGCTTATTTTTTGAGGGATAGATTGTATCGATTCGGTGGTTATGATATCGGTGATGTTTTTAGTATTGGTAGTATTGGTAGTATTGGTAGTATTGGTAGTATTTTGTAAAGCTACATTTACTACGGGATAATGTTGAGCGTTATAGGCACGCTTTCTTGTAAAAAACCTTTTATAATCCATTAATTGATTATATCTGTGTATTCTGTATCGCTGATTTTTGGCTCGTGTATAATTCAGCATCATATTTTTAGATATACGTTCTTTCATAGCATTCTGTTCCGCCTTATGTAAATAATGTTTGTTTATTCTGTTAATAAGCTCTATTTTATATTCAGTGTTATAGTCATTAGTATATAACTTAGCAATAATATTTCTAGGATTAAGAGTTTCCACTTTTATATTATTTACAGTCATACAATAGTGTCTATTCATCAAGACATTATACAAATATTTACCATTATATTTAACATAATATATTCTACGTTTTTTGTTCACAAATTTGTGAGCTTCTATTAATTTATTTCTATAAACAATACAATGTTCCGTGCTTATATATGTCGTTCTATTCGGAATATTGTAACCAAGCGACCCCCTTTCAAAACAAACTAGTTTGTCATAAGGTGTTATTGTTTTTGTAATGGCGATAATAGGTCGCCCGTTTATCGTATTATTACTAGGTTCTATTTTATCTATTTCAATGTATCCTTGATCGGTTAAAACAGGCGTTCCGGCAGGGAAACATATTGGAGCGATAGGGGTAGGTGTTGGAGGAAAAGGTGGAAATCCGAAATACCTTGCTAAAATAAAATATTTATTCGCGCCCGAATCTTCATTATTTATAACTGTTCCTCCTACAAGAACCTTACCATCAGTCTGTATAGCAACAGAATAACCAATTTCATTATCAGTAGTTGATGAAATCAGGTCTGAAAGTATATATCCTAATCCTGCTAATCCAAATGTCAAATCTAATGTCCCATTCATATTAAAACGTGCCAATGAAAAGCCTTTATCATTCGTTATTGTATTAGTAAAACCACCTGTAATGACTATTTTATTATCAGATTGTAATGCCAAAGCATTAGCGCCACTACTAAATGCTATACCCGTGAGATCATAAGTGGGGGACAAATCAAGAACAGTTTGACCGCCTGTTCCAAACGAAGCATCTAATGTTCCAGATAATAGTCCACTTGATATAACCGCAGCTACTCCGAAACATTGTTCACCTGATGTTTTTGTTATATAACTACTAATAATAATTTGCCCAACACTATTTATTCCAATACCACTCGAAAAATTATAATTATAACTCAAGGATGGAAAATTATTAGGAATAATTAGAAATCCTGGACTTACACCTGAACTATTAAATGTCGTCGTATCGAGGATACCACTCGGAGTAAAACGCGATACAGAAAGATTTTGACTGGCTGCAGAAGGAGCCGGAGAATTTACACCTCCCGATACTATGTATCCGTTTGTTTGGATTGATAGACAATTACAAAAATCTTCATTATAAGTTGTGAACAAATTAAAACTAGCATATGCTGTCCCATTATTATAAAATCCAAAAAAAGGGTCTAATGCTCCAGTTGTATCTAAGCGAACTAAAGCTATAAAACTTTTGTTGTTAGGTGATGCCAGTAATCGGACACTGCCTCCTAAAACTATATAGCCATCAGATGGCTGAATTATAACAGAGTTAGAATAACACTGATCAAAAAAATTCCCACCAGAATCAAAAGCACTAGGAGGAATTATAACGTAACCAGTGGGGCTATTAAATGTCGTATCTAAAACACCTACATCAGTGAACCGAGCCACAAACATAGATGGTCTATATGTAGAAGAAAAAGGATCTAAATAAGAAGTGTCGCCTGTAACTATTATATAGTCGTTTGGTTGTAATATAACATCATTAACGATACAACCCGTCAAACCTAACGGCGTAACAGGTTCTAAAACTTTACCAGTCCCACCCCCAAAACCTGTATAAAGAGAACCATCTGTATTATAACACGATAGAGTGATATATGAATCTGTCGTATATGTCGAATAACCACCCATTATTATTCTATTATCTGACCGGATAACAACGGAAACCGAGACATCTTGTGGTAAAGTTTCGGGTGGGGATGGTAAAGTATTAAAAGTTGTTGTTACAAACCCATTTGGTGTGTTAAATGTTGTAGTATCCAAATCGGACATATAGTAATATATATTAGAACTATATTAATATATATGACAGAAATATCGCAAATATCGCAACGAGTTTAAAACATTTTCTTAATCTTGTAAGTGATTAATGTAGTAACGTAGAAAAGGATGGCACCCCATAGTGTATCCATAATTGCCGTCTTTAGTGTATAATTTTTGAATATTGCTAAATTCGTGAAATCAAAAATACCGTATGCACAAAATCCGAGGATAAATGCATCAAATGCCGGCTTATTTGCCGATATAATAAAATAATTAAGAATAATTGCCATAAGAATATATGTAAAAATTGCTGGCGGCATATTTACGACAAGCTTGGATCCCTGAATTGCGGCTACTGTCTTTTCAAACGCGGACTTACCTATCATAGACAAGTAGACCGTGTCTATAATAATCATCAATATAGAAGATATAATAAGTGAATATGTCATACTTTACTTTACTATAATATACTATAATATAGCAAAATAAATAATATATTATAATACGAAATATTTTATAGGCATATTTTAATATGAGTAAAAAAGGTTCGAAAAAAAATAATAGTAATCGGCGCCGGTCTAAATCAATATCAAAATCATTATTAAAAACGCTACTGGGTGGTGATGATGGAGATAATGTCAACGTCGCCAATGTTGGTGAAAGTGAAAAACCTGCCGAAAAAAATTCCGCATTTGATTTTTTTGATAAGTTTTCACCCCCTAAAGACTATGATTCTAAAAATGGTGCTGATGAAGATAATACCAAGGTATCTACAACCAAGAGTATATTCGGCAGTTCGGCGGCAGTGGCGGCAACGGCATCAGTGGCAACAGCGGCTGCAGGAACAGACGGCGAATCACAAGCGTCTACAGGATGGTTCGTATTTAGAGTAATGATAGTCGGAGTAATCGTGCTTATATTTGTAATGAGTATGACCGGATATTTAGACAATTTAACGGCGTGGTTTACAAATACACTTGGGCCGTATATTAATCCGATTCTCGTTAAGATTGGGCTTATGGAATCAACGCCTAAGACGAGTGATGATGGATCAGCCACAGGCACAGGAACAGGCACCGGCACAGGAACAGGAGCAGGATCAAGCAATGAGAATGTTCAACAGCTGGAACAAAATATCGGAGCCCCTACTCAGCAGCATGAATATCGTGAAGATGGTATGAATAATAAGCGCCACGAAGAGAGACAACCACGAGAAGTAATAAGTGATATTAAACCGATTCCTATTCAACCAGATGAACGGCAAACACCTCTAGTTAATAAGCGTGAATCAGCGCGTCCACCCGCAACACAGCCCGCACCATACCAACAGCAAAAGAGTCGCGAACAAGAGAAACAGGAATCTATACAAAAAGCACTTGAGTATGCTGAGAAAAATCCACAATATCCCGCCCCCGATGCTTCATCCAGTAGAACACAACTTCCACGTTCTAGTAAAGCATATTGCTATACAGGAACAGACAGTGGCCATAGAAGCTGTGCCGAAGTATCACCCAACCAGCAATGTATGTCAGGCGATATTTTCCCTTCTATGGATGTTTGTGTCAATCCAAAACTTAGGGTATAAGGTAGGGTATAACTTGGGACATAATTTTATATTATTTTCTATATGTTAATATAATATAAAATGAGCGTCCCGCCACAAAATATCGTTGCTCAAGCAATAGATGGAGGAGCAATCGCATTATCATGGAACCCTTCATCGCCGCCTCCTGCTGTATCGTATACGATACAGTATAAAATCGGAGGATTCGGCACATGGATGATAATCGTAACTACACCTAATACAAATTATACTATCATAGATATGAACGACTATGCTATTGTAAATAATAGCACAACATATTGCTTCCGTGTTTCCGCAACAGAAAATGTAACAATAGGACCATACTCAAATATAGCGGAAGCTACGCCATTTAATAATAGCTTACCTATGTATTTATGGTCCCGGTTTAGTCCCAATTGTGGTAGCAATGTTAGCACAGCTACGAGCGCGGCGACGGACAATTTAGAACAACAAATGCTTAGGAAAGCCGGTGTTTTGCGGTATTTTAAAACAGGCAGCCTTAATTTCACGAATAGCCAATTATGGGCTATGGCGGCGCGAAATCAACTTACGCGGAAAAAAGGTTACGCCACTCAAACACAAGATTATACAAACCCGAATACGACAAATATGACGAACCCGATTCAACCAAATGTCGGTCTTAGACAGGTAAATAATAGTTTAGTATGTTGGACACCACAGCCAACAGTTATTTGTAACTCATCCTCCGCTTCCGATGTGCCTGGCAAACCGAAGACTCTATGTTTTTCATTAAAAGCACCATATAATAATTATAGAAATCCGAAAACATATGGATCTGGTGGAACGAAACTTCTTTCTTTTTTTTAACTTTAGGGATTTGGATATCCCATATCGCATATCCCGTATCATGACGAATGACCATAATTCGTCATAATATATAAAATATTATCAATTTCACTTTACCTGATTAAAATACCAAGCATCGGCCAAATACCTCGGCTTCGTTTCACCAACATCTAAACTCTTGGATACAGGTTTAGTATTAGGACCGCTAGAAATAATATCCTGAATCTCTACCACACTAATCGCTCTATTATAATAAGTCAAATTAGATAAATATCCACTAAAGCCGCCATTCAAACAAACGTTGACATTATCATAATTTTGCTTAACAATCTGCGTCATAACTTGTCTCTTTACTAACCGACCATTTATATATACATCGCAGTTGTTATTCTGAATGCGAACAATAACATTCATCCACTTTGTCATCGGCAAATCATCAACCGTGATTTTAACTTGCGTAGGTTCATAAAATGTGTCTAAAACAACAACAAGACCAGTATAATCAGATTTCAAATACAAACCAGGAGCATTATTCGGCATAGCTATTCCATTTGAGTGACTATTAGTAGTAGAACCCTTATTAAATACATGCTTATAATTAGTGTCATACGTTTGCTCAATAGCTATCTCTAATAGAGGATTCGGACTATAAGCACCTTGTTTCTTACCAGCATCTCCCGCAAATCCGTTCAAATATAACCAGGTTGACCAAGTAAATTCTATACCATCCTTCTCATCATTTGAACGCAAAACTGTTATAGAATTTTGAATATTCGGATCCTGAGATATAATGGTGCTCTGTGAACCATCCATCATACCCTTTACCAAAATAACTTTGCCACTTGGCGCAAATAACCACGTAAGTAATCCTACCATTGCCCTAAATAAAATTACAAATCCAATAATTACCATCAGCAAAAAAGCAAGCTTGGCTATCCAACTATTCGACTCCAAAAATTCGGTCGAACCTTCTACCATCTTTTTTGATGAAAAATCGCCAAATGATGCTGCAGGAGCGGCTGCAACATCACCGGCGGGGGCTGCAGGAGCAGCAGCTTCTATATTAGGTGATTTAGCTATATCGGACATTAATATTATTATATATTATTTATATATTAGATATAAAATATTTATACAATGTTTATACAATGTTTATTTTAATGCTTAATTATTAGCCCATCTAAATATCAATATTTAAATATTAATATTGATATTTATTCATATACATAATATCTATTCATATACATAATATCTATTCATATACATTTATATACATTTATATACATTTATATCATAATAATATTTCTAAATAGTTAGACTGCTCACAACCGAATTGTCCTTCAAGAAAGCAAACTGTAACTTATACCTCTGGAACAAGTTTCCTAATCCAAATCCAGTATTGCTATATCCTCTAGCATATATATTCCAAGCATCCTGTGGACTAATTACATCAGGGTTATATACGACACTCGCAATATATCCATCAAAGCCGGTAAGTGATCTAGATGAAGAAGCCACATTACCGCTTCCTGAAGCAACACCTCCTATGTAGATAGTGCTTCCGGCACCAATAGGAGCGGCAACATTTGGAAGAGGGCACGTCTTTACGAGCTTTCCATCAATATATATATCAACTGCGCGATTATATACACTTACACTTATATTCACCCACGACTGTATGGGGAAATTCGAAATCTTACAAAATTGGACAGATACAGACGGGTCAGCATTACCTGAACTATCGGTCATATTCATACCATTAGGATTATCATAATCAACATATACATTTAAGTCATTTCTAGTGGCATCAAGGGCCAAATGGAATACATAAGGAACATTTGGATTTTCCGACGATATTGCTAAAATATTCTTCTGCTCACCATAATTTATATTCCAGTTAGAGACATATGTCCAAAGAGAAAATGAATAATTATTTTTACCACTCTTTGCTACAGATTTACCACTTACCTGAGATTGTGATGACTCAATTCCGTTCTGGAAAGACATAATCACCTGTATCGATGTGAAGAAATAACTCCAAATTATATATAAAATAATTACAACAATTACAACACCAATTATTAATTTTAAATCCATTTATAATATACATCTAGAAATTTTCTAAATAACATATTGAATTAATTACAATTAATACAATTATTACAATTACTATAAGATAATTTTAATAATTACTTATCAACTATGATTTATATTTGCTGGGTTCTATTGATTAACCGGTGGATTAAAATTCTTCATTGTATCATACAATATTTTTATATTCTCAGCCAAAAGAGGATTCTTATAATATACTAAACTACAAGTCTCTCCATATATTCCAGGAGAGGATCCGATAACTAACATGTTCGGATTTTTAGAAGGTATTACATCAGGAGAAGACATTACTAATTCACCATTTACAAATATATCAATATTACCGTCCATAAAATTAACAAAAACGTGATTCCATTTCGAATAATTTATTACTATATCTTTACCACTATCACTCTTCGGAACAACTACCGTTCTACTACCACCGTTTACATCTACAACATCCACTAAGAATATCAGAGAATTTTTTTGTGCATTGAATTGTATATTCGGAACATTACCCAGATTTATCAATGTCGTATTTTCAATATACGCCTCATTTGTATTCGGTGATGATGGGTGAATATACATCCAACACGAGAAACCATAATTCGTATTTTGAGACATATTCATTAAAGTAGGCGGAATCATAACATTGCGTTTTGCCTCTAAAGGATATACCTTATCCGTCAATACAATCCCATTGTGATTAACCACTGTATTGAATAATTTCGGCACGAGAAATTTACTAGCTATCAGCGCGATCTCGATCAACAAAATAATAAGAACTGTATACTCCTTCTTAGCTAAATTAAATTGCTCCAGGAGAACATTTGAACAGTCTATTATCAAACAAGGAATATATACAATGACTTTAACAATAAAACTAAATATAAATCCTAAACCTGTATCGCTAGACATTATCAGACTAGGGGATGATGGATTGAAATTAAATATACTAAGAACCAACGCAATAAACCCCATAAGCAATAAAAAGTTTACAATGCTAATAATCTGGACAGTTGTCGAGGGCATATTAAGCACTTTCGTTAAAGCATATATTATCAACCCAAGAACAACAATAATACCCACAAAGTATGACACAATCTTGGAAACTAAAGCGGTATACGGTCCCATCTGTTTAACGCCTTGGGCGCCACCCGCTAAACTATATATAACTAATATTAACATAAGAACGCCTATCGCGATGATTCCCATCAAGGATAACGTCTTATATGTCGTCAAAAATTCGAAACTATTCTTGTAATAAATATAAAATACAAACCATACATAAAATAAAAATATGGCTAGAAAAAAATACTTTATTGTCCCTGTAAAAAAAGACTTGATAGTATCACAATAGAAATTTACATCCGTCAAATAAGACAAAAATTCATTATGGGACTTTGTGCCTTCGCCAACCTCACCTGTGAACGTCTTGCTACCCGATATACCATAAAACTTAACAGCATATAAATACAACCACCTCAATACAAAGAGTGATGACAGTATCAAAAATACATTTGACATTAACCCATTTTCAGTATATTTATATAATACATAATTCACTATTGCGAAAGCAATCACGATCAGCAGATTTATCGATAAAGATATCTTATTTGTAGTAATATATGCTATAATATCCTCACCATTAAAAAATAATAGACCTAAAATAATAATACCAACAATAGACAATATCTTTACAAGGGTGCTTATCTTATCCCAGAAAAATACTACGCCGATAATAGCCGCTATCGACACTATTCCAATCAAAAAAGGTAACAATGCGCTGCCTACCTCTACAATCTTCATAAATATAAAACTAAATAATTCGATTATAAATGAAATCGAAAAATTAAATAATAATAAACCCGTTAATATGATAGTAAGTGGGTCCGTAATATCTTTAATCTTGTCAGACAAGTATTGCCGCGAGAAAAATAATAATAATATCACGGGAAAACACCAAGTAAATGTTAAAAGATTATCATTATGACTTAGTATACCTAAATTAGCTATGTTTTTAAAACTACATAATGTTAATATACATAAAATCAAAAATATACCAATCGAATACCCGGCGACTAAACCACCTGATGTAAACAACATTATTAATGATATAAGCATTACAATATATATAATAAATCGTGTTATCGATGATATAAATTCAGATGATCCCGCCATCGTAGTTTTATATATTATTCTATTATAATTTAATATATATATATATTAAACATTTTGCTTATCGCCATATCGCCATATCGCCATATCGCCATATACATCCATCATCCATCTATTACAATTTTTCTAAACGATCCATTGCTGTCTTCTTCCCGTGACAATTTCGGCATAATGCCACCAAATTACTAATTTCATTTGATCCCCCATTATGTAAGGCAATAACGTGATCTACTTCAAACCAAGCAGGCAACTGTGTCTTACATTCACCACATATCCAGTTCTGATTCGCCGCAACAAATTTTTTCTTCGTTTCACTTACACTTCGTTTCGTTGTTCCTCTTCCCGAATTCATCATACGATTAATTTGTGAGGCTTGGCCGCCACCACCACCCATATTCATAGCACCCGAATTCACATATACATCTTCATTTGAATCTGTAAATGCTTTTGAACCCGTTAAATTAAAAAAAGGTTCAAGAAGACCTGCAGAATCTCGAGTCATTGGCAACGTTTTTATTAAATTATTTGCATGCCCCAGAAAATCCTTCGAATTATTAGGATTCTTTTTTAGAAATAAATACAAAGAAAGCCCAGCAAATCCAAATGTTGCCATTTTCAAATATTTACTATTTTTAACCATGTGTAACATTTTCACAAGTTTTCCATCATAATATGTATTTGCTATCAATATTACTGTTATTATAAATATCACAAACTCAATCTTCATTATATATAGTTATATAATGAAAATATATTAATTTTATTTATCGATTTATCCGTTTATCGGTTTTTAATATTTTTTGATTCTAGATTTTCTCATTCTTCTTGTTGCTCTTGTCACTCTTGTCGCTCTCGATTTATATCTGCCTCCAAATTTTACACTTCTTCTTATAACATCCCTATTACCCATATGCGCTTTTCTTAATCTTATACTATCTTCCACCGACTTGAAAAATAAAATATTCCCATTTATTCCATTACTCTTTATTCTATCTTTAATATCCGGCAAATGACCCCTTACACCTATACTCTTTAAATATAAATTAAGGTTCCTTATATTACCTACTAATTTTCCACTATCCACCACCTTATTCCCATTTGTAAATAGGTTTTCTACCAAAATCGTCATTACTTTACTAGTAAATGTTTTATATTCATTGTTAGGCATATTAAATTTTGTAGATGGACTAAGCAAATACTGATAAAATATAGACATTATACCCCAAACATCAACATTATACAGATAAACATCATTAAAATATTTATTCAAATCTAATACACTACCACCACCGTGCACATCGCTACCTATATTGGTAGTATATGCCATCAAAATATCAAGCACATAATTTACAACATAATTTGAAAACATCTGCTCAGCCATCGTGGTTCCTGTTGACGGAGTATTCTCTTTTATATATTTCAAATAATCCCCTTCATACGTATTTGAAAATATACTTTTTAAAATATTATATACCCTCGTATTCGTTTTCTTAAAATTTGAAAACAGCGCAATGACAAATATTCTTAATGAATCTCTTGTAATCTTTATTTGCTCCCGTTTCAAATTATTTAAAAATGAAATATATTGACTCCCTATATCACGAGAAAATAAAAATGTCGAAAATGGATGTTGCCACTGAATCTTCAACTTATAAAAATCTTCCGGTATACTCTTCCTATCCATATTCACTACATAAGATAAACCCCAGTCTATTAAAACAGGCGTCTTCGCATTCTCTTTGCTAAATAATATATTAGATGCCTTAATATCGCCGTGGACAACACCGTTTTTATTTAAATGGGGCACAACATGTAACATATAGTCGATAATAATATTATTCAGTTCTATCAAATTATTTGGATCCAACTTAGTGCTCTCCAAAAAATCGTGTAATGATATACCCAATTCTGGCATATTTATAATTTTAAATTTATCAAGATTATTGTTTATATTACCCGATGTTATAGGCATTTTTGTAACATTATCAACGACTTGTGTCAATATATCACCACACGTGCTTTCTATATTTTTCATATCATCAGGACCCAATCTTCCAGGCTCGCATAATTCAATATTGTCTAACAACAAGTATTTTTTAACCTCCTTCGGTAATTTATCTAAACGACTATTGATTTTTGATATATAATCATATTCTCTCTTCGCGTGATCATTTTTCAATAATTTACTTATGTAATTTAATTTTGGTCTCTGTCCAACACAACCAATTGCAGGTCTAAAAATACATCCATACCCGCCTTTTATAAATGCTGCTCCGCCTTCGCTAATGTTCAACATATATTTTTTATTTAAATTTCTGTGCGTTACCCTATTCTTTGTTTTATTATTAGGTTTATTTTTCATAATTACGCGTTCAAATATATTATTGTTATATTATTGTTATATTTGTTTTATATTATATTTACATTTTTTTAAATAATATATTTATATTTTTTATTTATCATCATCTGTTTTTATCTATTGTCATCTATTTTCATCTATTTTCATCTTTTATACAAATAATATGCTGCACCAATACCAAGGACAACTGAAACAAAAAATATCAATTTTTTTCTATACCTTCTCTCTTCATATATTTGTAAAGCTTTAGGCTTATAATGAGTATAATATTCCTTTAATGCTTGCGATAATGATATCTCATCCTTTTTCAACGACACATTTACACGATTATGTATAAAATGAACCCACTTTATAAAAGAATCACGACTATCCAAATACGGCGCAACTGGATACTTGTCCAATAAACTGCTGAAATTATTCCCTATTTTTGAATCAGGCATAAATAATGGAAAATTCTGTATTAACTCATAATACTTCTTCTTTGTCACGTCGTTAGGATGGATCGGATAAGATATCGCTATTGTTAACAAAACAAACCAATAATGCGGGCCCCATATTTTAGAATCTAATACCATTACTAATTTGAAACAATATAAAAAGATGGCGAATAATACATATATCAATATTTTAATTATGAATTCAAATTCAAAGTCCCTAAAAATACAATATAACACATTTTGTAATAACTGCGGCAAAATAGGTCACTTATTAAATGACTGTAAAAATCCTATTACAAGTATAGGAATAATCGCATTTCGATATAACACTTCACAAACGTGTTTTGAATATCTCATAATTCAGCGCAATGATAGTTTCGGGTTTGTTGAGTTTATTAGAGGAAAGTATCCCCTCTATAATCTACCATATCTACAAACATTAATAAATGAAATGACCCTCGAAGAAAAAAACAAACTACTGACTATGAAATTCGAAGATATGTGGAAATTACTATGGGGTGATTTTTCAAATGGGCAATACAGAAATGAAGAAACTACATCCAAAGAAAAATTCGAATATTTAAAAAAAGGAGTAAAAATTAAGGATGTTGAATATAATATAGAATCGCTTATTTCATCCTCTACAACGAAATGGATAGAACCTGAATGGGGTTTCCCTAAAGGCCGCAGAAATTATCAGGAAAAAGATATTGATTGCGGTATTCGCGAATTTACTGAAGAAACGGGATACTCGGCAAACGATTTTAAACTTATTGAAAATATTATACCCTATGAAGAAATATTTATTGGCTCCAATATAAAAAGCTACAAGCATAAATATTACCTCGCTTGTATGACAAATAATACACTGGATATACAGGATTACCAAAAATCGGAAGTAAAGAATATAAAATGGATGAGCTTTGATGAATGTTTAAATTACATACGGCCTTATAATTTAGAAAAAATTAATATTATAGAAAAAATAAATAAAGTTTTACAAGAATATAGATTATATTAACATTATATAAGAACATTATCGTTATTATTATTATTATTAAATGTCTGTTTTAGGTTCAACATCTAAACCATCTTTAAAATCATTAAAATTGAAAACATCAAGAGATGTCGAATCTATGGTAGAATCTCCACCCCCTTTTGAAAGCATAAAAACACCAGAAGAATCACCGATCCAACTTTATAACGCAACGCCTGCCCCATCTCCTTCACCGGAAGTCAAAAAAACTCCCACTCCGGTAAATTTAAGTATATCATCATTTTCAGATGTGTCTGGTCCACCGTCAACCAAAACAAGTGCCAGTGCCAGTGCTGCCCCCGCCTTTAGTAGTATAGATACATCAAGCTCGAATGCTTCAAGTGTTCCAGCCATACCAAATATTTCTAGTTCGAAGTCTACTAGACCAAGTAAAACACCGACTCCTGCAGCTACGCCTGTATCTAGTGCTACTACGCCCGCCCCTACACCAAAAGTAAAATCATCCACATCAACCGCGACATCAGCACCAGCATCAAAACCAAGTAGTATTAAAATAGCCTCATCGCCTTTAGTTCCTATATCGGCTTCATCAGTCTCATCTCTATCAGCAACATCAAGTAAATCGTTTGCGACAGCAGTATCGAAAACGCCTACACCAAGAAGTAAACAATCTTCCACTGCTACCACTGCTACCGCTGCTACCGCTGCTAGTGATGCCAGTGATGCTAATGAAACGGTTTATACGTTATCAGCTACACCTCAATCCACATCAGCATCTTCAGCTAATGTCGCACCGGCAGCCGCTCCTTCGGTGGAATTATCGAGCGTTCCTCCACCACCACCATCACCGCCACCATCCGCATCCGCATCCGCATCCGCATCCGAAATACCACCACCGCCGCCACCACCCGAATCACCCCCTATCAAAGAATTTGTTTTCGGAGAAAAGAAAAAAATAGATAAAACCAGAAACAAATCATTAAAAGCAAAAGACGACAAAGAACTGGAATCTATTAAAGAATTTAACATAAAAAAACAAGAATCTGGAAAACAACCGGCAGCGGCAGATGCGGGCGCTTCACCTCCCCCATCCCCAGAACACGACGTTGACAGCAGTCACGAAGCATATGATTTTCTTTACCCAACACTTGATGACCCCAATTTTAACATAAAAATAGCATCGAAAAAAGAATTTGGCGATACACAATACGATGGAACTGTTTATAATTCCCTCGAAAAAATAAAAGAACACGCAAATAAAATGTGTAATGCCGAATTCGAATTATCACCCCATCAACTTTTCGTCCGTAATTTTCTCTCGTTTCAAACACCATACAATAGTCTATTGCTTTATCACGGTCTCGGAACCGGCAAAACGTGTTCCGCTATAACTATATGCGAAGAAATGCGTGACTATCTTTCTCAAATCGGCCTTTCAACATCGCGTAAAATAATTGTTGTAGCAAGCCCGAATGTCCAGCAAAATTTCAGATTACAACTATTCGACCGACGAAAATTGAAACTTATAGACGGTATATGGAATATACGCTCATGTACTGGTAATAAATACTTGAAAGAAATAAACCCAATGAATATGAAGGGGATGAGCGAAGAAAAAGTGATAAGTGAAATAAAAAAAATAATAAGCCGCTCTTATTTATTCCTCGGCTATGATCAATTCGGTAGCCTTATCGAAAAAACAGCCAGTGTTGATGATTCTATCACCGATCCAGCACATAGAACAAAAATAATGAAACAGAAACTTAAAATAACTTTTGGCAACTCTCTCATCGTCATCGACGAATTCCACAATATAAGAAACACCGATGATAACTCGGCAAATCGTAGCGTAGCTAGTCAACTATACAAATTGGCAAAATTTGGCCCATTCTTATCAATGCGACTTCTTCTATTATCCGGCACACCAATGTATAACAGTTATCGCGAAATTATATGGCTTATTAATATTATGCGTTTAAATGATGGGAGGGCTGAGATTGATTATCGCGAGGTATTTAACGACAATCCCGAAGATGGAATATTCGTAGAAACAAGGGAAGCTCGGGAGGGTGGAGAAGCCGGACAAGCCGGCCTAATTGCCGATCTAGGTAAAGACAATTTACGGCGATTTTCAACAGGATATATATCATATATTAGAGGCGAAAATCCGTATACATTCCCATTTAGAATATACCCAGGCGAATTTGACATAGCGCGAACATTTAAAGGTGATGCATACCAAATACCAACAATACAAATCAATGGAAGAAATATCCCGGAGAATAGGAAACTCGATAGTATGGAAGACAAAATTTACTTGACCGAATTGTCCGAATACCAGCACGGCGTATACTCTTATATCGTTCGCCAATTACAACAGTCGAAAAAAGGTGAAATGCGCGATATTGAAAAAAATGACTCGATCGGAATCGCTCTCTTACAGCGCCCACTTGAAGCACTCAATATTGTTTATCCATCGGATGATTTTGACCCCAATAGTGCGGAACTATCTTACGATGTTAGACCACTTTTGGGTAAATTCGGCATACAAAGAATTATGGAGTATAATGATGAAACGAAATCGAACTACAGATATAAACCCAATGTTCCGCCTATTTTTTCAAGAGAATTGATAGGAAACTATAGTTCAAAAATCAAAAGCATATGCGATAATATATATAAATCAGAGGGTATTGTTCTTATTTATAGTTTTTATATCGACGGTGGCGTAATACCACTGGCACTCGCATTAGAAAGTATGGGTTTAACAAGATATGGAACAAAAGCGCATTCTTTATTTGATAGACCACAGGCAGGTGTTCACACCATAGACGCCATCACATCTCGGCGACGTTCTGAGATGAAAGCCGGAGAAACATTTTTCCCGGCAAAATACGTAGTTATATCAGGAGACGTTAATATATCGCCCGACAATATAGGCGATGTAAAAGCGGCAGCAAATGAGGGGAATTTTGATGGACGATTTGTTAAAGTAATTATTATATCAAAGTCAGGAACTGAGGGACTCGATTTTAAAAATATTCGCCAGACACATATATTAGAGCCGTGGTATAATATTAACCTAGTTGAGCAAACAATTGGGCGAGCTGTTCGCAACTGTAGCCACAAGGATCTCGAATTCGAAAAACGCAATGTGGAAATATTTCTTCACGGATCTATATTGTCGAATACTCCCGATCAAGAAGCTGCAGACATATATATGTATCGTCTATCAGAGAGGAAGGCGAGATATATTGGCGAAGTTAGCCGTGTCCTAAAAGAAGGTGCAATCGACTGTTTATTAAATATAGAACAAACAAATTTCACGGAAGAAAAGTTCGATGAAGAACTTGGTGGGCAGCCGGTAAGACAGATTCTTTCATCATATGACACAGACACTAGAACACAATTGGAAATAGAATATAAACTAGGAGACAAGAATGGCTCTTCAATATGCGATTATATGGAATGTGTATTTAGCTGTAAACCAGAAATATCCAAGAAACGTATCGGGATGAAAACTGACCTATTTACAGATACTATACTCACAATGAATACTGACAAAATTATTCAGAGAATACGCGACATTTTTCAAGAAAGATATTTCTATAAACGAATCGCAACTAGCGAATCATTAGAAGATATACAAAATGATCTTATCTCTACTATAAACCATAATAAAAAATACCCCATCGAAGCGATTAATATTGCGCTTACTCAACTACTAGAAGATAAAAATGAATATATAAAAGATAAATACGGAAGATATGGAAGACTTGTTAATGTTGGAGACTACTACTTTTTTCAACCACTAGAGATAAATAATCCGATTATTCCATTATATGATAGACAGCGCCCCGTCGACTTTAAAAGGAAAAAAATATTATTTAGACCTAGTAAAAAAACAAACATTCTCGAAGATATCAAAAAGAAATATCAACCAACATCAATAGCTAGACCGAAACCTGGGATAGAGGCAGGGCGGGTATCATTATTATCTAAAAGCTTAGAAGAAGAAGAGAAAGAAGAAGAGGAAGAACAGCTAGGAGAGTTAATAGATGAAGAAGCAAGAAAACTAATTAACGTTTCAGAAGAAAGAGGCGATGAATTATTGGATCAAGAAGAATATATAAGAGAAATGGTAGAATCGTTAACAAAAGAACCACCAGCACTTAAACGATCCATAAAAAATTTTAAAGAAGCTCTTACATATAATCAACTGAAACGAGGTAATCTTAACTGGTATTTTAACTGTTATAAAGTTGTTAAAAATAAACTATTCTTTATCCCGTATATGATATTAAAAAAAATATTAGTCGCGCACATTTTAGAAGAGTTAAATATGGAAGACACTCTCTCTATTTTAAATTATATCATTTCTCCAGCATATAGAATGCTTATGAGAGAAAGACAGTCAGATGCAAGTAAATATGATAATGAATTATCATTTGATAGCTTAATGAAAGAATATTATGATGATAAGATATTAAGCGGCGAAAAGAGAATGGAGGGGATTCTATTAATAAATAATACAGGTGTATTACAAATATACATAAAAAATAACGATATAGGCAAATGGGTAAAGGGTGGGCAAACAGATTTTACTTATTTTAAAAAATCTATTGCGAGTAAAAACGTATTGTCGAAAGAAATGTTAAGTAAACGAATAGGGTTTATCACTTGTATAAAAAAAGACAAGCAAAGAGGTGATGATTATTCTACGCTTGTTTTTAAAACTAAAAATAATGAGAAAAGTAGTATTGCAGCAAGATGTGAACAAGCTCTTAAACAAGATATAGTAGATAATCTATCATATATTTTAGACCCTCGCGAGTTAATAGAGTATATAGAAGAATTACCGCCTGTTGAGAAAGAAGGCTATTTAAGATACAATCTACAAGAGGAATATGAAAAAGATTTATTAGTAAAAATATATAAAGAATTAAAGGAAAAATATAAATCGCAACCCGATGAATGGATACGAAATGTTGCTTTAAATGAAGTTCTTGATAAAGGTAAAAATGAACTCATTGTTCGATTTTTAAAAGTTATGAATTATACACCCAAGGAATTTAAAGAGCGCCGTGAAGCAAGCACTTTAGACTTTACATTGAATGAGCGTATAATACAACAGCTCTTTATAAATAGAATAAAAATTGAGGATGAAAGAGATGGTTCCCCACTTCCATTTTCAGTTACAAATAATAGGGATATGAATGAAGTTGAATTATGTATTTTTCAAGAAATTCTTCTACGGTTCTTTGATGCCACTCATAATAAAGAACATATATGGTTTTTAACACCATTACAAGTTTTAATAAATAAAATAGCATAATTTGCGATGTTATTCGAATTTATCCGACTTTATCCGACATTATTAGATTTTATTACAATTATAGTTTAAAGCAAAAATATGATTTATTTACATATAATATATAGTATAATATATTATATGTTATCATTAGACAAAATAAAAAAAGGTATTAGTGAAATTAGAGAAAGTGGCGGTATAGGAGCCATTGGGGACAGTGTAAAAGCTGGTATAGGTAATTTACGTGATAGTGTAACAGAGGGTGTAAAAACAGGTGTAGGTAATTTACGTGATAGTGTAACAGAGGGTGTAAAAACCGGTGTAGGTAATTTGCGCAATAGTGTAACGGCAGGAATAGGTAGAGTAAGCAGTATTAGTAGTTCCGGAATCCGTCCTAATCTTTTTTCAAATCCTAGACAATCAAGACCGATGGCCAGTGCTTCATCATTATCATCATCATCATCATCATCATCATCGAGACAAAGAGTGCGCCCGGGGAAATTATCTTTATATATTAAAAATATTTCAACAAAAAGGTTGTCTGTCCCTATAAAATGCGTGGGCTCAAATATAAAAGGCACGCTCGAAAATATACTGCGTAGCAATATTGAGGGAAAGTGTTCAATCGAAGGCTATGTCAAACAGCGGTCTTGTAACATAATAACTTATTCGTGTGGACTAGTTACAGGAAATCTAGCAATATTTACAGTAGTTTATGAATGTTTAGTATGTAATCCATCGCAAGGTATGCGTATATCTTGTGCTGTTAAAAATATAACAAATGCTGGTATACTTGCTCACGTAGACGATAGCGAATATTCGCCAGTAAACATTTTTATTGCCAGAGATCACCATTATAATATTCCATATTTTTCTGAATTAAAAGAAGGTGATGAAATTATGATACGCGTAATAGGTCAAAGATTCGAATTAAATGATACGTTTGTATCCGTTTTAGGAGAACTCGAATTAGAACGTCAACGTGAACCCAGAAATTCATTGCGAAGAGAAATAGAAATGTCGCAAAAAGAAAAAGGGAAAGAGGATATAGGCCCCGTAGCAGGGGCATTATCTACTATTTTAGAAGAAACCGGTCTTTCCGAACCATCTGTAAAACAACCCGAAGGCGAAGGGGTAGGCGAAGGCGAAGGGGCAGGTGAAGCTGAAGAGGCAGGCGCCGAGGGAGCAGCAGCAGCAGCAGAAACTGATGAAGGAGGAGAAACTGAAGAAGAAGGCGAAGGCAGCGAAGAATAAGGCAAATCAAAAGAATAATAAAATATAAATTATATTCATTATTAATATTATTTAACAATGACATAGGTGATGAAACACCACATAAGCAATATATTTATTTTAATACCATAAAAGTTTAATACTATGATGAGTAATATTGATTTTTTAGTATATTCTATTTATTCTATTTATTCTATTTATTCTATTTATTTTATTTTATTAGGCGCATTTTACAATAAAATAAAATTGAAACTATTATAAAGATAATATACTATATTAGATTAATCCTTACTATCACACAATCGTCCAAAATGTCCAATACGCCACAACCCACTGTGTCTACTACGACAGCACCCAAGCGCCAGGTTAATCGTGTTAAAAAACAAACATCAACTACTGCCGCGTCTACCGGACCTACTTTTCCAGCACCTATCAAGACCCCTGCACCCGCACCTGCACCAGCCACAGCACCAGCTCAAGCAGAAAATATAACTATTTCGCATTCTATAAGAATTATGAAGGATCCGGTCACTAATTCATATACATATTCCTATATAGGCCCCAACGGCGATGAAGAGTTGAGCAGTAACGCATACAAAAATGGGTTTGATTCTGATTCCAACTCGCAAGACGAGGATGATGGGAGCGACTCATCCAGTATTAACTCTGATGAGAGCGACAGCGAACAAAATAGATATTTATTATCTAGCGCAAAAGAAATCGCAGCAAAGCTAAACACACAGCTGATAGATACAGAGGGTTGTGAACCGCTTTATGCCGTTAAACAAATTACACACGATATTCTATTGCCGTTTATTTTAATCAATATGCATGCGTCCAGCAGAAGTAATATATTGGCGCTTCTTCATACAACCCTTGTAAGCTGTATTGAAGGACGCTGTATTTCTGAAGGATTTATTAAACCTGACTCTGTTAGAATTATCGACTTCAAGTGCGGCAAAATTATTGGAAAAAATGTTCAATTTAATCTAGTAATAGAGTGCCTAATCTGTAACCCTATCGAGCAAACAGTAATTTGTTGTTTTGCGAAAAATATTACACAAGCTGGAATTCGCGCACTTTCGGCAGATGAGCATTTACCGATTGTTGTATATATTGCTCGCGACTATAACATAAACAATCCTAATACTTATTATAACTCAATTAAGGAAGGTGACGCAATCAAAGTGAGAATTATTGGAAAACGATTTGAAATCAACGACAAGAATATTCAAATTATTGGCGATATCGTTATACCTAAAAAAGAAAGGTTGCCGGCCCATCTTGCGCAAAAAACGAAACAACCACCTATCATTATTGAAGGGACAGTAACAACCACAACTACTACAACATCAACATCAACGTCACAGGTAGCATCCGCAGCACCCATCATAACAGCAACCGTCTCCAAAGCACCAAAAACACCCAAGACTCCAAAGGAACCCAAGGCTCCAAAGGAACCCAAGGCACCAAAGGAACCCAAGGCACCAAAGGAACCCAAAGCACCCAAGGCACCAAAGGAACCCAAGGCGCCAAAGGAACCCAAGGCGCCGAAAAAACTTAAAAAAAATGATGATACGGTTCAGTCATCGGCAAACTCAACAAACGTGGAAATTGCGGATTAATATAAACAATATTTATAATTTTGTAATTAAAATATATAGAAAGAAAATTATATAATATAACATACAATCATTGTTAATAATAAATGAATAATTCAACTATAACTACAACTACAACAGAGAAAATATTGTCGGATAAATCATACTTTGTCAATTCTTTGAAAGACTTAAAAGAGAAAATAGAGTCAATAAGTTTATTCCATCAGACAAAAATATTAAATATTTTTTATGACAATAATATCCCCATTAATGAAAATAAAAATGGAGTATTTATTAATCTAACATATGTTGATTCATCGATCCTCGATAAAGTATATAAATATCTCATATACGTAAATAAACAAGAAGAACAACTGAACGTGCTCGAAGAAGAAAAACAAAAAATAGCATCTTCATTTTTTTCTTAACATACTTTATGGGAGGGCAGGATAAGGTCAGCATAGCCTTTTACCGCAAATAACATTATTAAAACTATAATAAAGACATAAACAGGTATAAAATAAAAGCACCGGATCTTATTTTATACCAACCCACAAATACCAGATACATATATAATTAAAATGTCGTCTACAACTACAACTACACCCCCACTATTTGGTGAAAATTTGGCATCACTCAAAAAAACAAAAGATATAAATGGCAACAATTCTGTTGCTTCATCTTTGAATTCTCTCGTTAAAAAACAATTCATAAATATGACTGACCAATACAACTTATACGCCTCAGCCATAACAGAAATGGAAGAGAAAATTAAGGCACTAAAAAGTATAATGTTATCAGATACATTTCTGAAAAATTGTAAACATATGGCACTATCTTGTGATGCCAGTAATGCCAGTAATACCGGCGAGGCTGGTGGGGCTGGCAGCGCCATCGCTAGTAGAAAAAACAAGAAAACCAATATTCCTATTTCTACACCGGATCCTACCAGTGAACCAACAAATACAATCTTACATTTGTCGCAACAACCCGCCGAAAATTCTGCCCCCGATCATTACTTCACACCCAAACAATCAGACTCCCTTTTTTGGTGTTTCTATATATTATGTAATGGATATAAATCATATGAATACGAAACAAATTATTTTACAGCCGAACAACAGTTTAAAATTCAGACAGTTGAAAAGGTAAAGAGGGGTGATAATAAACAAATATTAAAAGACAACAAAATATCGAAAAATTGTTTCGAATCAGGGATAATGGGCAATATTAAACTTAAAACATTAAACGCTTTATCTCTATTCTACAATATAAATATCTTTTATGTTCACAATAATACATACTATGATATGATCGTAAATACCGAAAAACCTATAAATATTATTCGATATAACCCCGAGACACATAATTACTCTGTGTGTCTAGGTTCTGGCACGGGAATGTCTAATGATACAGATACATCGCCACATATTTGCGAATATATAGAAAAAATAAAAGAAAGCCACTGGAAATTAGAAACTCTCGACAAACCTCTTCGAGCTATTACATCATATTCTATAGCAGAGTTAGTTAATGTATGTAATAAACTTGATATACCGATTACAAATGAATCAAATAAGAAAAAAACAAAGGCCGATCTTTATTCTAGTATATTACAAAAATTATAATTCACTATTTTTATTGATTATTTAATTATTTTGTATTATTTTGTATTGTTTTATTTTATTTTGTATTATAAAATTGATTACAATATAAAATAATATGTTGAATTATATATACAACGGTATCCAAAGATAACACATAACAAATATGTCTGTATCACGATCAAAACATACAACCGCGAATACCAAAGATATGTTCAATATAATGACGCAAAAATATTTAGACAACGTATTAAATAAACAAGATGGCCTTTCTGAATTAGAGGTCAAGTTCGGAACTAAGGGCATCAAGCAAATAACTAAAGACGATTTCGACAATGTCATAAAAAAACTTATTTCATCTGGATTCAAAATAATCAAATCACAGGAATATTGTCTCAAAATACAATCCGAATTCACCGACATCACCACTGGTAAAAGAAAGCTGTCTTATATCCGCGCAGAAATATACGGCCTAAGCAGTATCCAAACCTATTGTAGAACAGACAAAATCGATGCAGTCAATTACAGATTTATCAAAAAAACAAAAGCAAAAGAAGGTTCTGAAATTATACCCCCAGTAGACTTCGACGATTTCAATTTTCGTCTCAGTTATCAAAAGGAAAGTCTCATTCCCCAGACATCTGATGTCGCACAAGCTATAATATCTACTTGGGAAAACGACAAAAAAATATTTCGCCATATTAACCGCACCACTCTTGTTCACGACGATTATCCGTTTCAGGTCGATCTCTCTGTAGTAAAGGAATCACACCGCAAAGACGGTCATCCTATTCTCGAGTATTCATTCAAGTCGGCAAAAGTATCCGAATGCGAGCCTAAATACGAGATAGAAATTGAGGTAGATAATTCAAAAGTCGGCGCCGGAACAAGATTTCGAAGCGGTATTGTTTTAGCCGATTACTTAAGAACCGGTATTAAACTCGTATTGGCTGGAATACAGGGCACGAATTTCCCCGTATCCTATGAAGAATTGTTTAAAATAAAGCAACAATATTACTATTTATTACATCCTGAAGAAAAAATGAAAAGATTGGCAGCAGCAAAAACATCCGGTTCAAAATCACGACAAGCCGATATTGAAGAAATAATTCAATCAGGTGTAACCATCAATCTAACGCCTAATCACTTTATTGGACCTTCATCGTATACCCTTCAAATATTAAATATTGCCCCCATCAATGAAGACTGTACTACCCCCAATATAAGAAACCACTATAGCGTAACCGACAAAGCAGACGGAATGCGAAAAATGTTATATGTAGCCCCTAATGGGCGCATATATTTAATTAATACCAATATGGAGTTTGAATTTACGGGCGCCGTCTCTAGAGAAGAAAAAATATACAATACTCTTGTGGATGGTGAGCATATTTTACATAATAAAAGAGGCGACTACATAAACTTATTTGCCGCATTTGACATCTATTTCTTAAATGGTAGTGATGTCCGTCATAATGCCTTCATAAACTTAGCGGTAGAGGAACAAGACGTCGCGCGACTAAGAGAAGAGATCGAAGAAGAACCCGAGGAGGCAGAAGAGCGTAGCAGAATGCGTGCCATCGCAAGTAGACGCGAACAAGAGCGCAAAGGTGAATTAGAAGCTGGCGAATCATTGCGCGGTGTAAGAAAGGGAAATCAAGAATCCCGTCTCGAATTATTAAAACAGACACTGAGATATATGGGTGCTCAGTCTGTTATTAGTGGTGAAGTTGTCCCTATCAGAATAACCTCTAAGAGATTCGAAGTAGCTACACCCGAAAAGGACATATTTGCCTGTAGTAGCCTAATCGTGCGTGGCCAAAAATCCGGTATATTCGAATATAATGTTGACGGGCTTATCTATACACCCGTCCATACAGGCGTTGGAAGCAATAAAGTTGGTGTAGCCGGTCCCCTACACAAAGTAACGTGGGATATGTCATTTAAATGGAAACCACTTAATCAAAACACAATTGATTTCCTCATCACGACCAAAAAAGATAAAAGTCTGAAAGAATTTGTCGGCAATATTTTCGAAAGTGGTATAGATACATTGAAAAGCGAGCAGCTACAACAGTATAAAACTATTATTTTGCGTGTAGGCTATGATGAGCGAAAACACGGATATATTAATCCTTGTGCAGCCATCATAGAAGATAATATACCACGCGCAGGAGACGTCGACCTCGAAGATGGATATAAACCTGTGCCATTTTATCCCACTAACCCATACGATCCCGAGGCGTGTATCTGTAATATCCCTCTACGTGAAGATGAAAATGGCGTTCTTCAAATGTTTACTAAGAACGAAGAAATATTTGACGATGAAACAATTGTCGAATTTAGTTATGATGCTACTAGACCTAAACACTGGCGATGGGTTGCAGAGCGCGTGCGATATGACAAGACGGCTGAATATAAGAGAGGAATCAAAAATTACGGAAATGCTTATCACGTGGCGAATAATAATTGGTATTCTATTCACAATCCGATTAGCGAAGAAATGATATCGACTGGTCAAAATATACCGGATGAATTAGCCGACGATGATGTATATTATAACCGCGGTAGCGGCGATAACTTGACGCGATCAATGCGTGATTTCCATAATTTATATGTGAAAAAAATATTGATTACCAAAACAGCGGCCAAGGGGAATACACTTATCGACTATGCTGTAGGCAAAGCCGGCGACTTCCCTAAATGGATCGATGCACACTTATCTTTCGTATTTGGTATCGACTTATCGAAAGACAATATTGAAAATCGCGTAGATGGGGCGTGTGCTCGTTTTCTAAATTATCGCAAAAAGTTTAGGTCTATGCCTTATGCCTTATTCGTCAACGGCGACAGTAGCTCGAATATAAAATCGGGCGACGCCGTTTTCACGGAAAAAGGAAAGCAGATTGTTCACGCTTTATTCAACGAAGGTCCCAAAGATGAGGGTGCTTTAGGTAAGGGTGTTTATCGCCAATATGGGAAAGCGAGCGACGGATTTAATATATCTTCGTGCCAATTCGCTCTACACTATTTCTTCGAAAACATAGAAAAATTAAATAACTTTATCAAAAATTTAAGCCAGTGCACCAAAGTAGATGGATATTTTATAGGTGGATGTTATGATGGACTCACTATGTTTAATACTTTGCGTTCGACACCGCGAGGAAATTCGATCGCGTTGAATATAGATGGGACGAAAATTTGGGAGGTTACCAAGGATTATTCTCAGACTACGTTTGATGATGATATCAGTTCTGTCGGTTATGCTATAAATGTATATCAAGACTCTATCAATAAAACAATAAAGGAATATCTGGTAAACTTCACATACTTTATACAGCTAATGGATAGTTATGGTTTTCAATTAATCAAGCGGGAGGATGCGAATAAAATGGGATTACCTAATGGATCCGGAATGTTTGGCGAACTGTATGCAAGAATGGAGGCGGATATACAGCAAGACCAGTCTCTGAGAAATAGATATGGATCAGCACCATATATGAATGCGAAAGAGAAGCAAATATCGTTCTATAATCGATACTTTGTATTCAAAAAAATATCGAGTGTAGATGTTGAAGACGTATATAGAAGTGTTACTGGTGTTCACGTATTTGAAGAAAAAATGAATCGTAAGGATACTAAGGCCGCACAAATGACGGCGCTTAAGTTTGCCCAATCTATGGGCGAGGGCGATGCTTCTTCGCTTAAGTATAGGCCAAGCGGAGCGGCTCAACTTCGGTCACTAGAATCGGAATCGGAAAGTCTTCCCGAGGCTTCAAATACAGTTGTTTCACAATTATTTGGTTCAGTTGCTCCACCAGCTGAATCTTCTAAAAAGAAATCGGTAAAAGGGGCGAACTTGTTTTCGATGGGGGCTGTATCTGGAACTAGCTCTCTAGGCAAGTCGTCTTTATCTTCATCGTCATCATCTCCACTGGTGGTTAAAAAATCAGCTGTCCTTCAACCAGTTGCCGCCGAGTCAAGTTCTATGTCATCGCCATCATTACAATCAATACTGGAGAGATCAAAAGCAGGAACAAAGGCATCGGCATCGAAATTAGGAAAAATGAGTGCGCAGGATGCCATGTTTGCCAAATTATCGTTACCCGAAGAAACGTCATCATCGGTCATATTAAAGGGAAAAAGTAAAGCTAAAAAGGGCGATGATGGTAAATAGTAAACATTTAGGAGCAAAATATTAGGATCAAATAACAATAAATAATATCACGTAAACTATCTAAATATTATTTATTACATACATATAACAAAAATATCAATGTCCTATTATATTTTAACATCAGGTATAAATTTAAAAATCTATAAAAATATTTCTTTTTCATTTGAATCATCTAATGAATATACCACAATAACCCCATATCCTAAAAATTCATATATATCACATTCATTATTTGATTTTTTATCGAAATTTAAAAAACAAATCGAAATATCCTCAGACGCCTGGGATAGTATTAAAAAATTTACAAATCCCTATGAATTTATTCACACTATAATTCCCGGAAATAAAAACTCGATCAGTAAATTAAAACCATTATCGCGTTCCTTTTATAAAATGTTAGAATTATGGAAGTTATTCAAGTTCGACGAAATACGAAGCAACTATTTATTATCAAATATAAGCACGTTTCATCTAGCTGAAGGTCCGGGTGGGTTTATAGAGGCTACTTCTCATGTAAGGAAAAATCCAAATGATACATATTATGGTATGACACTTATAAATAATGATCCTGGATGTCCAGGATGGAAGAAGAGCAATAATTTCTTAGATAATAATCCAAATGTAAAAATAATCAGGGGCGAAGATGGGACAGGTGATCTTCTGAATTTAGAGAATTATAAATATTGTAAAGACAGATTTTTAAATTCAATAGATATTATTACTGCCGATGGTGGCATCGATGTGTCTATAGATTTCAATAAACAAGAGCAGTTAGTAAGCAAATTAATCATTTCCGAGGTTATATATGCAGTTACTATGCAGAAAAAGGGAGGGCACTTTGTTTTAAAAATATTTGATATTTTTTCGAAATTAACAGTGGACTTATTATATCTATTATCGTCAATATATGCCGAAGTATACATCACAAAGCCGTATACAAGCCGACTGGCAAACTCGGAAAAGTATATAATATGTAAAAATTTCTTGCTGGATTCGTCTTTAAAACTGGCAGATGCTTTTGTTGAAGAATTCGCAAAATTAAATGATGCGAAAAATGTGGCATCAATATTGAATATTGAACACGATTATTATTTTTTGAATAAGATAGAGGAAATAAATGCTATATTGGGGCAGCGTCAGTTAGAAAATATAATTACTACATTAAATATTATTACGAATCGCAATAACCACGATAAAATTGAGTCGATGAAAAAAAACAATATACAGAAATGTATTAGTTGGTGCGAAAAACACGATATACCAAGTATTAAATTATCATTTTCAAATAATATATTTTTATCAAATGTATATGAAGATGGCACACCCATTTCTATATCAAAAAGCAATAATTCATTCTTGAAAAAAAAACACTCGACTTATACAAATAGCACGACTCATAGCTCAAATACCTCAAATAGTCTTGTATATGTCGCCCCTAATGATACACCCGATTCGATTGAAGTAGATGTAGTTGTGGAAGTGGGCGTGGAAGCAGAGGGGAATAATATTGTGAATATGGTTGAACAGATTGAATCCGTTATCGAAACAATCGACCCTATTGACAATACAAATGTTGTTGTCTCAGAAAATAAAAACGAATAATAGGCAGTATTTACTTAAACTTATTTGTATGCCTCGCAATTGTCTCTCTATGTGGTGTATCATAAAAGCACCAATTGTGTATAAAATCAATACCATTGATATACATTATAAAAGAAACAGCGCAATCTTCTATTGTATACGGGTAACTCTTCGTAAATCTATCATAGTGTAAAATATTATAATGTATACTTTCCATATGTCGAATTAATGTTTCACAAGCTTTATTCGAGATATAATAGATTACACCTCCAGCACCATATATATGAGGGCGCATAGAATATAATGAGATATTCACATTTTTCAAATTATGTTGCGGATTTAAAAAATCATCCTTGTGTGCCTTATAGTAGTCGATCATAAAAAAATCTTGTTTCAGTTTTCTTACTTCATTTTTTGTATGAATTGAACATCTATAGTCCTTGCCATTATATGCTTGCCCATAATAGTCATATTTCTTAGTTTTCTGATGTAAAAATTTAATCAAGTTTTGCTCATTAAAAACTAAGTCATCCCCGCATCTTAATATTCCTTCTTTTATGGTAAATAATTCACGCAAATATTTAATAGATAGAACTAATTTTTTTAATAAATGTAAATATGAATCCTCGCATTTTACATATAAAAAATTACCATCCAACATATAATCTTTTTCCAAGAATAAATCACCGATCACATATATAACTTCCCAATTATTGTAACTTGTCTTAGATAAAGAAAATTCTTTCAATCGCGTATCTTTATGTTTTTGACACGAAAGTATTAATATTATTCCATTAACATCCTTTTTTGACTTTTTATTTTCGATGTTAAGTATCGTATCGATATTTTCCATTTCAAATATATTTGTAATTGTATATATTTGTGTATATTTATATTTACGTATATTTACATAAAAATATTTAAATATAACTAGTATTTTATAGTTAGTAACATAATTTTCGCAATAGTTTACACAGAACTATAACATATACCAAAAATGCAGTCCACCATAAATATGCTCTATAGTGCTGTAAAAAATAAAAAGAAGAAGGAACGATTTGAAACGATTTTGGAACCCCTACAAGCTATACTACAAATCGGCTATCTTTCTTTTACACCAATAGGAACAAAGTTGACGATTCATAATAATATACTACAGATACAACATCCCAATTATTCGCAACCTGTTATACGGTGGTATAACAATGATACCCAAGAAGATTTGTTTTATTTGTTCAATATATTTTATCGGTTTAAGAAATTCTATTTTTTTCTAAATGAAGGGGTTACAAATAAAAATGAAAAGGCGAATTCAAATAATAAGAAATTATATGCTCTCCTTATAGAGATGGCCAGAAATGGTATTGCTAATTTAATAAGAACCTATAGTCAAACGGAAAAAATACATATACTACATACTCTCCAAATGTATAAAAATATACTTGAAGGTGGGAGTGGCGATTCTTTGGCACCTAGTCATAATACCAAACGAATGGATCATTTCGAATTAGACAATTTAGTAATTTCTCCCGCTTCTAACGTTTCACGCAATTCGGGAGCGTCGGCATCGGGGGCACCACCACCACCGGCACCGGCATCGTTCACAAAAAAAGACAACAAAAAGAAACAACATCAACAACAGCTTCTGCGAGATGACGACGATGACAACGATCGCCAAAATGTCGGCAACGATGGCGATACTCCCGGTGCCAATAGTGCCGCCGATGAATTATCATCTGTAATACATAAAAATGATAATTCGCAAGATGTAAGGAATATTGATGATGTATTTATACGTATAACTGACATATATACGCAAGAGATGTATAACATTATGTATAATACTCTAATACTTATAAAGAATAATGAACAAATGTATACCAGTTATATGGATGGACTAAACAAAATGCTTGAACCTACAAATAACAGAATCAAAAAATGGATTGATGAACATATCGTATTTTAATTCGCATATTAATATTAAGTACGTGATCTAATTTCACGAATAACACTTAATGCATATTCCTTAATAGTGTTAAAATTTTTATAAACATAAAACATTATAAATGGTGTATATATCAAAATCAATAATACAAGGTAAAATATAAATTTGGCATAAAGGTATACTATCGAGTAACCTGGTTCTGGGTTTTTATCTAATCCCAAAATCCGATATACTATATTGTAGTTACAATACTTCACCATCTCAGAGGCAAAGGCGACATACTTGTTTGAAAATTTCAAATCCTTCGAATTCTCACTGTTCACGCATATCTGATAGCATAATGGTGTGTAATATATAAATCTGGGTGTAAAATTAATATTATAGTTAACATCCCAATCCGTTACAATCTGTTTTGTCGAATAATTCGATAAGTAATTGTCACGATGAGCCTTGCTATATACTATACAATGCGTCCCTGATGAACATAATACTCTATAATTGTAAGAGTTATATGGAACTAAAAACCACGGAAGAGCTCCGAGCAAATAAATAAAATTATCGTTCCCTTTGCTCGTCAGAAACTCGTTGACATTTTTAATATGAACAGGATCCTTTGCTTTATCGTTAAATATAAAGTCGTCTTCAAGAATTAGAATATTATTTAAATTCTGTTTTTTCGCGTGTTTGAAAATCTGTAAATAACAGTCCGTCAAATCAGCGGATGGCGAATTTATGCCCTTCTTAGAGCATTTAAACCCCTTATTTAATAAGATATATACGGTTTGAGTCGGTTTATATTCTTCGAGCTGTTTTAATATATTCTCATATCTGCCATTCCCTTCTAAATGAATAATATATGTTGCATCAACTGTTTCATCAAATAGCCCCGCCTTATAGTTTAATTTTTCAAAATTATAACAGCTCTCTGTATCTTTTAATCGTTTATCTAAATTCGTATCTATTCCTGACATATTATGTTTGTAAATCTAATTACTATACTATATTATATATTAATTAGATTATATAAATGATTTAATAAAATTAAATCGAGATAATACAAATTTTATCGTTATTCTTTATTTTCATCCGGAGGTTGTGTCGGCAACGATACACTCGTTCGTGGCGTCATTTCGCGATCATCTTTTACAGGTATGTCGCTCTTTCTCTTACATAATCGGTTTTCTACAACATTATTATATTTCTTACACTCTAAATGCCATAAAATAATTGATGAAACAAACAGTAATATAATTCCCAACGATAATATATTTATTACACCCAATACTAATATATCCTTTACCCACGCCGTCCTACATAAATACTGTAATATCAAGACAATACCAGTTATAATTAATATATTTGGTATATAATGTTTTGTATTTTCGACACAGTCTTCGCTACTATGTTTTGTTCCAAATAAGATGTCGCATATATCTGGACCAAAATTCACATTTACTTCTTTATGATGTAACCGGTGGACACTATTCACTTTAAATATAGAATAGTTGATATTATGGACCGAACAATAAAATAACATAAAATACAATATTATCCAGGGATTGAAAATAGAGATATCGGATAAATAACTAAACATCACAAATGGATATGGTATTGACAATTCGAGAACTACTTGAATGAAATGAGAGAATAAATTATCGTTTTCGTGATGATAATGATGAACTATAGAAAATATATTTTTATGAACGTGAGTTACAACGTGGTAAAAATAAGCAATAAACATAAAAAAGAAAAATGTGGTAATCCCTAAAAGTATATTTGGGTATGATATTATAGAAACTGTTACCCCAATTAGAAGCCAAGATATGATGTTTTTCTTACAATTATTTGACGCTGTTATATTTTTTGATATATTAGGTTGAAAAAACATATTTATTAATTTATTGGAATCATCCATCATCTTTGTTTCTACTGATTTAGCAAAAATCCTACCCTTTTCATATAATTTTTTACTATATTCATAAACATTCATTTACTTAATATATGGCTTTTAATCTATATATTAAACAACTTAATTTATATATTCAATCAGAATATATATTATTAAAATTAAAAATCTTAATATTCAGCATCTTTAATACTATAATACACATACATTTACCAGCTATCATTAACCATACATTAATAAGTAATTCAATCTGTTTCTCATATTCGTGGTCACAATCATAGGATACACCAACCGAATTCAATAATTCATCGCGATCATCACATGACGAACGTTTAATATATTTACGTTCTAGTGCCGTAAGTGGACATCTATGTAAAACGACAATAGAGAAGGCATCCATTGACACAATCATAAATATTATTGCCAAGTGTGCTAGTTTATTACTGAAAAGAACTATAACACAAATAAGAAAAATAAAGGTGTCGTGAATATGGCGATACATTGTGCTTTCTTGGACTTCTTTCAGGCTTAATTTTTCATATAAATAATGACACGTCCGTCTAATAATATTGTCTTCCACCATTTTAAGATTCTTATCATTTTTATAGCTATTTGGTTTGTTGGCGGGGTTGTCAGTAGGTTTGTCGACGGGTTTGTCGGACGATTCATCCTTCTTCTCTAAATTATCCATATCTTAAAGGTCCTATAAGTTCTACTAATATAAGGTAGTATATTTCGATCTTTTTTTTTAATATTTGTAACGTATTAGTATTTTAAATATATAATTCGGTGAAATGGAGCAGAATGGTTGGAAGCGATGATGATGATTCATTTTTTCAAATCTTTGGTGGGTTTTCTAAAAAAGGACATTTATAAATGTCCTTTTTTCATTTTCTCAAAATAGATTTGAAAAAAACGATGCATTCGTCACTCAGACCATAATGCTCTAAATCCCATTTTTAGATCGATTTTTTTGTTACCATAATTTTTTCAAACTTTTTATATATTTAAGGAAAAGGATTTAGGAGTTTTTTTGTTACTCTATATATATGAGATTTGTATGAAAATGGATAACTCAAAAAACTCCAAAAAAGCTCCGAAATTTTTATGCGAAATGTGTGACTTTAAATGCTGTAAGAAAAATGAATACGAAAGACACATTAACACCATCAAGCATAAAATGGTAACCGAGAGTAACAAAAAAACTCCATTGGGAGGGCAGACAAGTTTTAAATGCGTATGTGGTAACGAATATAAGTATCGACCTGGATTGGCAAAGCATAAGCGGACTTGTCCAAAAATAAATATGGGTTCATTATCACAAGCGTGTCAAGATAATAGCGACACGATAACTGATACGAATAAAAATGAAGATGAAAATATAATTGTTCATACATCTAATAATGTAACAAAAGATGAAATATTATTGAAGCTCATTAAAGATAACGATGAGATGATGAAAATCATAAAAGGACAGCAGGAACAAATAAACACGTTAATACCAAAACTAGGAAATACGACTAATAACAATATAACAAACAATTTCAATCTTAATCTATTTCTAAACGAGAAATGTAAAGACGCGCTGAATATGTCAGAATTTATTGACTCGCTTAAAATAACTCTCGAAGATTTGTTATTTTCAAAGAATAATGGGATCACGCGCGGCATAACCGATGTGATGATAAAAGGTCTCAAAGAATTAGACATCTATAAGCGTCCAATTCATTGTACTGATATAAAGCGTGATATAATGTATATTAAAGATGAAGACAAGTGGCAAAAAGACGATAATCACGACAAAATGAAAAATACAATTGTAAAAATTGCTGACAAGGAACGTAATGCGCTACAGCAATGGGCAGTAGATAATCCAGATTGGATAGAAACGGAAAAGAAACAAATAGAATACTTAACAATGGTGCGATCTATATGCGAACCTATAGAAAATTTCGACAAATACGAGCGAAAAATAGTGAAAAATGTGGGGAAGGAGATCATTGTAGACAAGAAATCATAACTAGGGTCTTATTACTTGTTATATTATTATTTCTATTTCATTCTACTGTCATATACCTCAATAATTCCTGATATTTTATTACTTTCTTTATAATTAGTAGAAGCGGGTTGGTATACAGTTATTGTTGTTTTTCCCAGCGCTCCAGAAATATTGAAAGTGTTATTAGTAAATGTTCCAATATAACTATTATTGGATGTTTGTTCATATCTACCATCAGTTAATCCAATATATGTTTCACTATTATAATAAATTATGTTTGAATTATTTGAATTATTTAAATTAGGAGTAAGTATTATTGCTAACGGAGTTGACGTATTAGCTCTATCTATATATATATTATTAGCAAGATTTTGATTATTATTTCCGATATAAACATCTACACTATTTATAATTGCCATAGCCGGTTCAACAGTTAAAGTGGCAGACGCTGAACCTTGTAAATAGTTAGCTGTAACAGCTTGTGTTACCGTTATAGTTACACTACCAACACCAACAATAGTAATTAACCCACTCTGTGAAACGGTTGCTACATTTGTATTGCTACTTGAATATATAAATATGAAAACACCTGTTCTAGATGATGTAGGTG
>Ga0209597_1000140_pt1 | contig 46211 bp, 45 predicted proteins | sample M_140625_MF_Meta_FD_187316 | JGI IMG/M metagenome (GOLD analysis project Ga0209597, IMG submission 187316) | Freshwater microbial communities from Lake Montjoie, Canada to study carbon cycling - M_140625_MF_MetaG (SPAdes) (version 2) | ecosystem: Environmental > Aquatic > Freshwater > Lake... | reverse complement strand
TATCGATCAGCATCTCCTCCATCAGGGGGTCTGAAAGCGTGAACCACTGCTGCAGCAGGTGGATCCGGAGCATCACCTCCAACGGAATCGGCGGACGACCTCCTTTGCTGGACGGCTTGTGATAAACAGGTTCAATCAAGGCCAGAAAAGCCTCCCAGGGAACCGTGATCTCCATTTCTTCCAAGAAGCGCTGGCGACGCGTCTTCTTTTTCGCGTAGATCTGCTCGTAGTCGGTGAAGCCCAGCTGGAGAGGGACAGCCATCCGGTCCAGTCTCAGTTCGAGAACTTGACTGATTTTAGCGGGTTTTTCAGGGGTTCCCTAGCTTAGTCCAGTTTAGCTTAGTCGAGGACTAAGTCTTGCTGGCAGGTCGCCCATGCCGATGAGTCCGGACCTTCCTGCGGCCCTCACGCCCTCCACCTCCGCCCCATCGATCCGGCCCTGCCCTCGCCAGTTCCCCGCCCGCTGTGACAGGCTTTGGCCACGCGCCGCCGCCCGCGATGACCGCCGCCCCGACCCGCCCCGACGCTGCCCCTGCCGCCGCCGGGAGCACTGCCGCCGCCGGAACAACGGCCGCCGCGCCGGGAGCCGCCGCTGAAGCCCTGCCGGCCTGGGCCAACGACCCCCGCTACGCCACCACCATCCGTCGCCGCAAGACCCGCAGCGTCCGGGTGGGTGACATCTGGATCGGTAGCGACCACCCGGTGGTGGTGCAGTCGATGATCAACGAAGACACCCTCGACATCGCGGGGGCCACCGCCGGCATCCGCCGCCTGCACGAGGCCGGCTGCGAGATCGTGCGGGTCACGGTGCCCTCGCTGGCCCACGCCAAGGCCATGGGCGAAATCCGCAAGCGCCTCGAAGACAGCTACCGCCCGGTGCCACTTGTGGCCGATGTCCACCACAACGGCATGAAGATCGCCCTAGAGGTGGCCCAGCATGTCGACAAGGTGCGCATCAACCCCGGCCTGTTCGTGTTCGACAAGCCCGATCCGAATCGCAGCGAATTCACCCCTGAAGAATTTGCCGCCATTGGCGAGCGCATCGCCACCACCTTCGAGCCTCTGGTGAGTCTGCTCAAGGCCCAGGACAAGGCCCTGCGGATTGGCGTGAACCACGGTTCGCTGGCCGAGCGGATGCTGTTTACCTACGGCGACACGCCCTTGGGCATGGTGCAGAGCGCCCTGGAGTTCATCCGCATCTGCGACCGCCTCGACTTCCACAACATCGTGGTGTCCATGAAGGCCTCCCGCGCCCCCGTGGTGCTGGCCTCCTACCGGATGATGGCCGACCGGATGGACGCCGAGGGATTCCCGTACCCCCTCCATCTGGGTGTCACCGAAGCCGGTGATGGCGATTACGGCCGCATCAAGAGCACCGCCGGAATTGCCACCCTGCTCTCGGAGGGGCTGGGCGACACCATTCGCGTCTCGCTCACCGAGGCACCGGAAAAGGAAATCCCGGTCTGCTATTCGATTCTGCAGGCCCTCGGCCTGCGCAAGACGATGGTCGAATACGTGGCCTGTCCCAGCTGCGGCCGCACCCTGTTCAACCTCGAGGAGGTGCTGCATCAGGTGCGCATGGCCACCGCCCACCTCACCGGCCTCGATATCGCCGTGATGGGCTGCATCGTGAACGGCCCCGGCGAGATGGCCGATGCCGACTACGGCTACGTGGGCAAGACCCCCGGCACCATCTCCCTCTATCGCGGCCGCGACGAGATTCGCCGGGTGCCGGAGGCCGAGGGCGTGGAGGCCCTGATTGCCCTGATCAAGGAGGACGGCCGCTGGGTTGACCCCTGACCCCTGCGATACGGGCAGTCGTCAGCGCTACCTTGAAGGGAGTTTCTGTCCCCTTCAAGGATTCCCCGCATGCGCAGCGGTCGCACCACCTTCGTGGTGCTTCTCGGCCTGGGAGCCTGCGCCGCCTCGGCGGTGATGGCCCGCGACATGGGGTTGGCCCCCGGAAGTCTGGCCATCACCGATAGTCCAAAGGAGGTGATGGATCAGGTGTGGCAGATCGTGTTCCGCGATTATCTGGACACCACCGGCAAGTACAACCAGGAGCGCTGGCGCAAGCTGCGGCGTGATGTGCTCGCCAAGAGCTATGACAACCCCAAGGAGGCCTATGTCGCGATCCGCGGCATGCTGGGCACCCTCGATGACCCATATACGCGCTTCCTGGATCCGCGTGAGTTCAAGGAGATGCAGATCGACACCTCCGGTGAGCTCTCCGGGGTTGGCATCCAGCTGAGCCTCGACAAGGACTCCAAGGAACTGGTGGTGATCGCCCCGATTGAGGGCTCTCCAGCCTCCCGCGCCGGCGTGAAACCCAAGGATGTGATCACCGCCATCGACGGCAAGAGCACCAAGGGCATGACCACCGAGGATGCGGTGAAGCTCATCCGCGGCAAATCGGGAACGCCGGTGAACCTCACCCTGCGACGCAAGGGCGAATCAATTCAGCTTTCGCTGGTGCGGGAACTGATCGAGCTGCACGCCGTGCAGCATCAGGTGAACACCGGTCCGAATGGCGAGAAGCTGGGCTATGTCCGCCTCAAGCAGTTCAACGCCAATGCCGCAGGCGACATGCGGGCCGCACTCAAGGATCTCGAGGCCCAGGGGGTGAAGGGCTACGTGCTGGATCTGCGCAGCAACCCTGGTGGTCTGCTCGTGGCCAGCGTGGAGATCGCGCGCCAGTGGCTGGATGAAGGGGTGATTGTCTCCACCAAGACCCGCGACGGCATCCAGGATGTGAAGCGGGCCACGGGCAAGGCGATCACCTCCAAGCCCCTGGTGGTTCTGGTGAACGAAGGCTCCGCCAGCGCCAGCGAGATCCTCTCCGGCGCGCTCCAGGAGAACAACCGAGCCCTGCTGGTCGGTCAGAAGACCTTCGGCAAGGGCCTGGTGCAGTCGGTGCGGGGGCTCTCCGATGGTTCCGGCATGACCGTGACCATCGCCAAGTACCTCACCCCCGCCAACCACGACATCCACCACCGCGGCATCGTTCCCGATGTGCCGGCCAAGCTCACCGAGGAGGATGCCAAGGCTCTCACCATCGAGGATCTCGGAACCCGCAAGGATCCCCAGTACCGCGTGGCTGAATCAGCCTTGATCAAGGGAATCCAGACCGGCACCCCCCTCCAGCGGCCGTACAAGCCCGGCAGTGCCAATGTTCCCGCTGCGGTCGGTGTCAAGTAAGCCGACTCCCGGGGCCGGAATGCCCCGGGACCTTGACCCTTCCGAGTCCATGACGCAGACCCCGGATCTCTCGATCTGGTCCCACAAGCCTTGGTGGTGTCAACCTTGGTCGATTGTTCTCACCGGGGTGGCTGTGGTGAGCATCAGTTGGCTTCTTTTCGGGCGTTGGTGGCTGAGCCTGGTGGTTGGGCTCGGGGTGCTGCTCTGGTGGGGGCTGTTTCTGGTGCTCGTGCCGGCCGCCTGGCACCAGGAGGCTCAGGCGGCAGTTGACGCCGCCCGGGCCGGCGATGCCTTAGGGCAGCAGGTGAGCACCAGCACCGAGCCCGATTAATCGGGCTTCAGCGGTACGGGGCTAGGCCGAAGGCCTCGGCTTCACTGCTGGGCACTGGCCCACCGTTGGAGGGGCGCTGGGGCAACGCCGTGGTGGGATAGCCCGGAACGAGCCGGGTGCCCTGGCCTGGGAAGCCGCCCCGGGGGTAGCCCTGGCCCGGATAACCCGTGCCTGGGGTGATGCCACCGGGATAGCCCGGGGCCTGGCCACTCCCCGGATAGCCGCCGTAGGGAGGGCGCATGCCGATGGGAACCCCTCCGCCCTGGATGCCGATCCGGATGCCGGGGCCCGCTCCCAGGCCAGGCCCGTAGCCCATGCCTCGTGGATAGCCCATGCCCGGCCCAATCCCGCTGCCGGGACCGCCGCCCATGCCGGGCGCCGCGCCATAGCCTCCGAGCTGGCCGAGGGCCGCCATGGCGAGGGAGAGGAGCAGATCGTTCATGACTTCAGGGTTGTTGAGAGAGGGTGGAAGGGCCGGAACTGCCGCAGTAGCGGCGGAATAGGCGAGGAACCTGCTCCGGAGCAAGACGGGCGGTGTAGCGGGCCTCCAGTTCGCTGAGCTGCTGCTCCCGGGGGTAGATGGAGATGGAACGCCATTCCTGGGGTTCGTAGGTGGCCAGCGTCCTGGCCATCGCCTGATGGTGGCGGGGGTCGGTGATGGTGCCGCCGGCGCAGGCCTGCATGCGATGGGTGGCCTCATGGGCCAGGGTGTTCCACACCGCCAGCGGGTCGCGGTGCACGCGGCAGATCACGATCGTGTCGCTGCTGTTGTGATACAAACCCTGCAGGCCCCGCTGGTTGCAGTCCTGCTGCACCACCCGGGTGCCATGGGCCATCAGCAGCGTCCGCAGACTGTCGATGTCCGCCCAGCTGGGCGGCCTGCGGCCTGGTGCGGGCACGGCCTGGGCCAGGCCTGCCGGAACGGGGGCCGTGAGCACCAGGGCAGCCAGGGCCATCCACCAGGAGGCCGGACGACGCCATGTCACTGCCCGTGCTTTGGGGGGTAAGGGGTTGGGGAACCGGGTGCGGGTCAAGGCAGTCGTGCTGCACCTCCACAGCCTGCAGCCACCCGGACGCCCCATCCAGTGCTGCCGGGGTGGGGCAACCGTCCGCGGGGGGCGCAAAAGCCGTACCGGCCGTCCCGGTCAGTCGAAGACGTGGCCGTGCTCGTAACGCTCGGCCTCTCCCGCCGCCGCCGTGAGCGCAGCGACGTTGTCGCGGGTGAAGAAGCCGTCGTAACCCAAACAGCGCTCCACGTATTCGGTGATGAGCAGCGAGTAGGGCGAGGCCCTGGAGAAGATCTGCTTGAGGTTGGGCTCGTCCGTGCATTCACCCACCACGTCGGCGAGAAAGGGGATGCCAAGATCCCGCAGCACATCGACCACGAAATCCACATTCTTTTCACCCTGGATGTCGCCGTCCACGACTTCGTAGGCGATGTGGTGCATGCGCCTGCCGTAGTTGCGCACGAAATCCTCCGTGGGCATCGGCAAGTTCTCAAGGGAATTCAGATAGGAGGGGGTGTTGTTGGCGGTGAAGACCCGGGCCGGCGATTGCTTTTCATCGCCGATCGAGGGATGCCGGGTGACATTGGTGGAGGAGTTCATCTCGGCGATGTTGTAAGCCCCCCAGAAGTAATAGGGCACCATGGTGAGGTATTCGAGCAGTGCATCTTCACGCTCCCCAGCCAGGACGCGGGTGGCGAGGTGGTCGATGCCAAGCACGCGGCCCTCCAGGCCATGACGGGTGTGTTTCTGGGCCGCCGCTTCGAGCAACTCGAGGGGCCCATCATCAAGCAGCACACGATCACCGAGGTCTAGGGCTGCAAGGCTGTCGAGGGATACATCCACATAGCCCACCCGGTTATAGGTGTAGTCCGAGAGGAAGGTGAAGGTGAGATTGGGCAGCGCGTAGAAGCTGTTGCTGGCTTCGTCCGGATAAACGAAGCGGATGTTCTGGGGCTCCAGCACGGAGCGCAGATCGCGGCAGGACGAGGTGCTGTAGATCTCGCCGATATAGCGGGCGTTGGGTTTGGCCGCCGCAAGAGGATACATGCGGTTCCAACGGGTGGATTCATCCTCGAAGCCTCGGCTGAGGGGCTCGAGCAGGATCAACCGGGGGCAGCGGGGATCGGCAGCCAGCAGATAGATGCGATGACTCTGATTGAGCCAGCATTCCCGAAAGCGATAGGGACCCATCAGGGCCAATTCGGCCATGTAAGCCAGGGCATCGCCGTGGTCGACTTGGATGACCACCGCCGCCATCGCCCCCACCAGTTGGCTCAGTCCGGAGCTGGAGCGACGCTCGTACACCCGGGGCAGGTTGGCCTCGAAGAAGGAGGAGTTCTTCTTGTCTCCTCTTGGTTCGTAGGTCGCAAGGTCGATCATCGGGGGCCCGGAGACCTCGTCAGAGCGGAGGGTACAGCCGACAGCCGGCTCAAGCTACCGGTTGCATGATGCCGCCACCTGGGGACGAATCGTCGTCGTCGTTGCTGGGGTTTTGGCGCAGGAGGGCAACAAGGCCGAGTCCGCCTAGGCAGAGCAGTGCGGTGGCAAGCGAGGAGACGTCGAAACCGCTGCCCACGTCCATCACTTCACCGAGATACCCAGCCATGGCGGACCTTTACAACCTCTCATGATCTTAACGAAGTTTCGTGAAGGTCGCGACCCCCGGGCCTCTTCCGCCGGATGGGGCGGTTCAGACCGAGAGCACAGCTGCGTTTCGCGCCGTGGCCTCCTCGGCCCGCTGGGCATCCCGGAGGCCATCGGAGCCCGGAATCTGATCGGCCATGGTCCTTAGCCAGCCCATCAGCTCCTCCACCTGCCGTTCGATCGGCAGCACCCCCAGGCCGCGGGCGAGCACCTTCGCCGTGCTGCCGGCGCCGCCCTGGTACACCAGCCGCCCGTGCAGGTGCTGGGGAAGCCCCTGGCGCAACAGCCGGAAGGCCGGCTCCTCCATCGGCGTTTCCAGGGCGATGTTGGGTTTTTCCGGCTTGATCCTTGAGAAGCCGCAGCGCTTCGCGACGAGTTTCAGTTCGAGCAGCTGCAGCAGGCTCTGCACCGGCGCTGGGATCGCTCCGTAGCGGTCGGTCCAGGCGGCGGCCAGTTCCACTAGGGCCTCTTTGCTGGCGCAGTCGGCCGCGGCCCGGTAGGCGGCCATCTTCTCCTCGTTCTCCGGGATCCACTCCGCCGGGATGAAGGCGGTGAGCGGCAGGTCGATCTGGGTGTCGTCCACGGCCGGGATGTCCTGGCCCTGGATCTCGGCCAGGCATTCCTGCAGCATCTCCATATAAAGGTCGAAGCCGATCGCCTCCATCTGGCCGCTCTGCTCGACACCCAGCAGGTTGCCCACGCCGCGGATCTCCATGTCGCGCATGGCGAGTTGGTAGCCGCTGCCCAGCTGGGCGAACTCCTGAATCGCCCGCAGCCGCTGCCGGGACGCCTCGCTCAGGGAGGCATCACCGGGATAGAAGAGCCAGGCGTGGGCCTGGATGCCGCTGCGGCCCACCCGGCCCCGCAGCTGATAGAGCTGGGCGAGGCCGAATTTGTGGGCGTCCTCCACCAGGATCGTGTTGACCCGGGGGATGTCGAGACCGCTCTCGATGATTGTGGTGCAGAGCATCAGATCCGCCTCGCCGGCGTTGAAGGCCACCATGGCGCTCTCCAGTTCCCCTTCGGCCATTTGGCCATGGGCCACCAGCAGCTTCAGGCCCGGCAGCATCTGGCGCAGCTGTTCGGCCACCTCCTCGATGCCTTCCACCCGCGGTACCACGTAAAACACCTGGCCGCCGCGGTCCAGTTCCTGGCGGATGGCGCTGCGTACCGCCTCCTCATCGCGGGCGGCCAGGTGGGTTTTGATCGGTCGGCGCAACGGCGGCGGTGTGGTGATCAGGCTCATCTCCCGTACGCCCGAGAGGCTCATGTAGAGGGTGCGGGGGATGGGGGTGGCCGAGAGGGTGAGCACGTCCACGTCCTTGCGGAGCGCCTTGATCTTTTCCTTCTGGTTCACGCCGAAGCGCTGCTCCTCATCCACCACCAGCAGCCCCAGTTGCTTAAAGCCGGTGCCCTTGCCCAGCAGCTGGTGGGTGCCCACCACCACATCCACACCGCCGGCGGCCAGCCCATCGAGGATGGTCTTGCGTTCCGCCGCCGTTCGGAAGCGGTTGAGCAGGGCCACCTTCAGCGGGTAGGGGGCGAAGCGCTCGCTGAGGGTGCGCCAGTGCTGCTGGGCCAGCACCGTGGTGGGCGCCAGCAGGGCGCACTGTTTGCCTGCGGTTACCGCCTTGAAGATGGCCCGGATCGCCACTTCGGTTTTGCCGAAGCCCACATCACCGCAGACCAGCCGGTCCATCGGCTGGGGTTTCTCCATGTCGCGCTTCACCTCGGCGATCGACTTGATCTGGTCGGGGGTGGGTTCGTAGGGGAAGGAATCCTCCAGCTCGTTCTGCCAGGGGCCATCGGGGGGAAAGGCGAAGCCCGGGGCTTTGTGGCGCTCGGCGTAGAGCTTCACCAGGTCCATCGCCACCCGGGCCACCGCCTTGCGGGCCCGCTCCTTGGCCTTGGTCCAGGCGGTGCCGCCCATGCGGTTGAGTTCCGGCGGGCTCTCGCTGCTGGCGCGGTAGCGGCCCAGGCTGCCCAGTTGGTCGGCCGCCACCCGCAGCAGGCCATCGGCGTACTGCACCACCAAGTAGTCGCGCGATTCGCCGCCGATCGCCAGCTTCTCGAGCTTCAGGAAGCGGCCGATGCCGTGGTTGCGGTGCACCACGAAGTCGCCCGGCACCATGCGCAGCGGATCCACCGTGCGGCTGGCGGCGCGGCGGCGGCGGCGCACATAACCGCTGGCGGCCAGGCTGTGCTGGCCGAAGAATTCCCGGTCGGTGAGCAGCACCAGCTTCCAGGCGGGCAGCTCCAGGCCTTCCAGCTCGGCGCTGCCGCGGCTCTTGAGGGCCACCGGTGTGTTCTGCTCGATCAGCCGTTCGATGGCCGGCGTGTCTTGGGAGTTCGCCACGAAGCGGGCGATGCAGTCGTGCTCCTCCAGCAGGGCCACGGCGCGGCTGGGCTGGGCCGACACCAGCCAGACCCGGGCCTTCTCGGCTTGGTACCCCTTCACCAGGCCGGCCAGGCGGCCGAAGGCGTTGGGGTGGGCAGGAACGGCGCGGCTGGCCAGATCGAAGCTGTTGGGGTGGCGGTCGCTCTCCTGCAGTTCGGCCAGATCGAAGCCCCGAAAGGACTTCAGGGACGCCAGCGCTTCGGCAGGGGATCGGTGGAGACTCGGTGGCAGCAAGGGGAGGCTTGCCGGGTCGGCGGCGGACCTCTCCGGCCCGTTCGACGCCGCAGGGCCACCGGAGCGATCAGCGGTCTCCACACCCAGCTCTTGCATCACCTCGCGGAGGTGGGAGGTGGCGTGGTCGAACCATTGCTGGCCGTGGGCGAGGCAGTGGCGCCGCTCCTCCAGGGCAATCAGGGTGCCGTCGGGCAGATACTCCAGCAGCGAGGCCGGCTTTTCCCAGGCCAGACCCAATAGCCGTCGCATTCCTTCGGGGGTGCCCCCCTCCAGCAGCTGATCGAGGGCTTCAGGGCTGAGCAGGGCCTCCAGGCCCTCGGGCATCCGCTCCCGCAGGGCTTCGGCGATCAGCGGCGCGTAGCTGGTGGGGGTGAGCCGCACCCGCTCAATGGCATCGAGGGAGCGCTGGCTGGCTGGATCGAATTCCCGCAGCTTCTCGAGGTCGTCGCCAAACAGCTCGAGGCGCACCGGCAGCTCGGCGCTCACCGGAAAAAGGTCGATGATGTCGCCGCGGCGGCTCCAGGTGCCCTCCTGCTCGATGGTGGGAACTCGCTCGTAGCCCAGGCTCGCCAGGGTTTCTCCCAGTGCTTCGAGGTCGAGGCTGTCGCCGCGCCGCAGGGTGAGGCAGCGTCCTGCCAGCACATCCGGTGGGGGCAGATGGGGTTGCAGCGCTCGCTCGGTGGCCACGATCGCCAGACGCCGCGCCCCGCTTTCGGGATCCAGGAGTTCGGCCAGAACCTGCAGCTGCCCCCAGGTGATCTCGCTGGTGGGATCGAAGGGTTCGTAGGGGGAGCCTTCGCTGGTGGGATAGAGCTGGCAACTGTCCCAGCCCATCAGCTCCAGCAGGGCGGCCCAGCGGCCGGCCTCCTCCAGGGTCGGCACCACCACCAGCAGGGGCGCTCCGGCCACCCCTGCCAGGGCGCTGCTGATCAGGGCGCGGCCGGCCCGGCCCGCGCCGCCGAGTCGCAGCCGCTCCGGCCGCTCACTGCGGGCCAGCACCTCCCTGGTGAGGGGCACCTGCTGCAGCTGGCGCACCAGGGGGGAGAGGGGCATCGTGGGTCGGTTGTGGAGGTTGATCTTCGCAAGTCCCCCTCCTGTGGCGTGGCCGCCTTCGGAGCCTGGACTTTCGCTGAGACCGGCAAGCCGCTGCCGCAGCCAGGGCCATCCCGATCCATGCTGGGGGCTGGTTCTGGCGTGGTCTTGACCCGTTATCGCTGCCCCGATTGTCGTGGCGCCGTGATCCGAATGCAGGATTCGCGCGTGCTTCGACCCCGTTGTCGTCGCTGCGGCCAGCTGCTGCGGCCGGCGACCCTGCTGCCGGCGGGGAGCGCCCTGGCCCTCGGCGTGGCCGCCGTCACCCTGGTGCTGGCGGCGGTGCCGGATCTGCTCAGGGGGGTGGCGACCCTGGCGGTGCGTTATCCCCTGGCACCTGGGTTGTTGGAGCGGTTCGATCCACCGCCCGATCCCCAGCGCCGTCCCCTGGTGCTGCTTCGCCAGGGCCTATTGCGGCAGCTCGCTGAGGGGGACGCCCGCTGGAGCCCCCGGGTGGAATACCTCAGCGATGGCGGTACCCGTTACCACTACCACCGCCGCCCTGGAGACCCCCATCTCAGCCTTGCCCAGATCCGGGCCCTGATCGACCTTCCCCCCAGCTTTGACAGGGAGCGGGAGTCGGTGGTGCAACTCTTGCGAAGTTTGCAGGATGTGGGGGTGCAGCTCGACCTGACGAAGCCCCACAAGCGGGCGGCGGCTGCCGAATGGGATGGCTCCTCCCGCACCCTGCGCATCGATCCCTCCGTGGTGAACCACGGCACCCTCGATTTCGCCAGGGTGCTCAACCACGAGGCCATCCACGTGGCCCAGAGCTGCTTGGGTGGTGGCCTGCGGGCCAGGCCAAAGCTTCTGGGAATCGACAACCAGCTGACACCGGAGCTGGCCAACCAGCTCAACCAGCCCACCTATGCCGAAGCCACCCCGGCGGAGCGGGCCCTGGAGGCCGAGGCCTATTCCAACCAGAACCGGCTGGGGCTCGGGGCGGAGTTGGTGGGACGCCATTGCCCGCTGCGCAGTTGAGCCGAGTGCCCCGTAGCGGGGTTCAGGATTCTCCGGTCAGCCAGTAACGCCTCGGGAATGGCGTCGCCTGACGGCTCAGCCGCCGCTGTTGATGTGGCGGATCAGATCCACGCACTTGCAGGAGTAGCCCCACTCGTTGTCGTACCAGGCCACCAGCTTCATGAAGGTGTCGGTGAGGGCGATGCCGGCCCCCGCATCGAAGATGGAGGTGCAGGATTCGCCGAGGAAATCGGTGGACACCACCTCGTCCTCGGTGTAGCCGAGGATCCCCAGCATTGGCCCTTCGGCGGCGGCCTTCATCGCGGCCTTCACGGCCTCGTAGCTCGTGGCCCGCTCCAGGTTCACGGTGAGATCCACCACCGACACATCGGGGGTGGGCACCCGGAAGGCCATGCCGGTGAGTTTGCCGTTGAGGGCCGGGATCACCTTGCCCACGGCCTTGGCTGCGCCGGTGGAGGAGGGAATGATGTTCTGGGCCGCCCCCCGGCCGCCCCGCCAGTCCTTCACCGAGGGGCCATCCACCGTTTTCTGGGTGGCGGTGGTGGCATGCACGGTGGTCATCAGACCGCTGGCGATGCCGAAGTTGTCGTGCAGCACCTTGGCCATGGGGGCCAGGCAGTTGGTGGTGCAGGAGGCGTTCGAAACAATCTCCTGGCCGGCATAGCTGCTGTGGTTCACCCCCATCACGAACATGGGCGTGTCGTCCTTGGAGGGGGCCGAGATCACCACCTTGCGCGCACCGGCCTGAAGGTGCTGACGGGCGGTTTCATCGGTCAGGAAGAAGCCGGTGGATTCGAGCACCGTGTCCACCCCCACCTCATCCCAACGCAGATCGGCCGGACTGCGCTGGGCGCTGATGCGAATCGGCTTGCCGTTCACCACCAGGGCGCCGTTGTTCACCTCCACGCTGCCGTGGAAGCGGCCGTGGGTGGAATCGTGACGCAGCATGTAGGCGATGTAGTCGATATCGATCAGATCGTTGATCGCCACCACCTCGATGCCGTCCTGGCTCACGGCACGACGGAAGACCAGGCGGCCGATGCGGCCGAATCCATTGATGCCGACCCTGATCGTCATGGGGCTGGTGCGGAAGGGGCGCCTATTGTCCCACCGGTGGGGTCCCGGTCCAGGAGTTCACTTTCCAGCAGCATGTTGAAGTGCAGCAACTGGTTGTCCGCCAGTAGCTGGCGGCTGCCCACCCCCAGCTGCTGCTCCAGGAAGCGGCGTCCTTGCTCCCCGTTCCAGCCCAGGGCCAGCAGCAGCTGGTCGGATTGGGCTAGCAGATCCCGCCGCCGCAGCGGCACGGGGCTGCTGGCTGGCTCGGCGCCGGGGGGAAGGCCCTCCAGGGCTGCAAGGTAGGCCTTCAGATCGGCATAGCTGGTGAGCCGGCTGCGGCTGGGGTGTCCGAAGGCCCGTTGCAGATACTCCGCCTCCTGATCGCGGGACCAGCCCAGCCGGCGCAGTTCCAGATCCAGGCCGGCCAATTCGCTGCTCCAGTCCTCCGGATCCGCAGGGGGGTCGGCCGCTGGGGGAACTGGGGCCGCTGGCGCGGTGGCGGCGGGGCCTGGCGAGGCAGGGACGCTGATAGGGGGGCGCTGAACCGGCGCGGGCGGCAGCCTGGGACCCGTTCGGCCCCCTGGGGCCGTCGCAGCCGTTGGGGCCGCGGCTGTTGGCAGCGGCGCAGGCGACATCGCTGGCGGAGCAGCGGGCTCAGGGGTCCGGGGGGTGGCGGCCGGCGGCTCCTCGAGGGGGCCCAGCCGGCCCAGCAGTCGATCCAGGGCCCGTTGTTCCGCCTCCTCGGCATTGGCGGCCTCCCCGAGGGCGCTGCCCAGGGGGGTGGTTCCCCGCAGCGCCGTGACCTCCACCACCCGGTTGCCGGACTCGGCGTGGACAAGGCGCACCTGGAACTGGATCGGTGGGAACACGGGCGGCGATCCGGCTTTCCTAGGTTCGCGTCATTGTCCCGTCCGCGAAACCGGATTCCAGTCACCACGCTTCGCGGATGGTCCGCAGGGGCGTACCTTCGCCCCTGGCCTGGTCGCGCCGAAGCCCCTTCCCCATCACCGGTGCCCCATGGAAGCGGAGACGCTGCCCTCCTTACCAACCCTCCTCCAAAGCGTCGACCAGTGGGGGGAGGTGCTGGTGGTGCTTCCCCTGCTGGTGGTGCTGGAGGTGGTCCTGTCCGCCGACAACGCGATCGCCCTGGCGGCGATCTCCAGGCGGCTGCATGACCCGCAGAAACAACGCCAGGCCCTCAATTTTGGCCTGCTGCTGGCCCTTGTCTTCCGAATTCTGCTGATCATCGCGGCCCGCTGGGTGCTGCGTTTTTGGCCGCTCCAGTTGATGGCCGCCGCCTACCTGCTCTGGCTGAGCGGCTCCCATTTGCTGGCCGGTGATCAAGCCCCCGAGGACGACTCCGCAAGCGGTGAATCCCCGGCCGTTGTTGCGGTTGATGGCCAGGTCCCCGCCCCGGGACTACCCGATGCCAGCGTCCAGGTCCGCAAGCTGGCGGCGGTGGTGGTCACCCTCGGGCTCACGGATCTGGCCTTCTCCCTCGACAGCGTGGCGGCCGCGGTGGCCGTCACCGACCGGCTGGTGTTGGTGATGGCTGGCGGGGTGATCGGGGTGGTGGCCCTTCGCCTCACCGCCGAACTGTTCATCCGCTGGCTGGAGGTGTTCCGCCATCTCGAAAACTCGGGCTATCTGGCCGTAGCCCTGGTGGGAATCCGCCTGCTCGTGCGGGTCATCGATCCCGACCTGGTGCTGCCGGAGTGGGCCGTGCTGCTCAGCGTTGTCCTGCTCTTTGCATGGGGATTTTCCTCCCGCAACGACCCAGCGCCCATCGCAGCGCCGGTGGATGCTGCGGCTGCGGCCGCGCCTGGGGCTGGTGAGAGCCCGCCATCCCCAGGGCCCACCCCGATTGCCGAAGTGCCCCAGGCGGATTGATGCGGGTTCAGCTGCGCGATCCCCAGGGCCGGGTTCTGCTCGAGGAACTCGAGCTCGATGATCCGGCCGACGCTCCTCAGCCAGGCCGCTGGCTCGAGCACGGTGGGCGCAGCTTCCTTGTGCTGCAGCGCTCCCACCGCTATCGCCTCCGGGATGGCCGCTATGAGCTTTTTGCCGTAACCCTCGATGTGAAGGCCCAGCAGCGCCCCGTCGATGCCAGACCCTGGAAGGGGGGCTGGGTGATCGGCGATCCCGCCTGCCGCTTCAATGCCCTCTCCCCCCTGCTGCGCTGCGCCGTGTTTCCGGAAGGTCCCTGCGAGCGCTGTGGCTCCTACCAACCCCGCTGAAGCCGCCGGTCGGCTTCCGTGCCCCCCATTCCAGCCTTCTGTTGAGCCTGGCGGTGACCTGGGCCCGTAGAGGGCGCCCTGGCCCTGCTTAGGGTGGAGTCCCTGACGCCGCATCGCGATCACTTCCTCCTCTTCCGATTCCGTTCGCCGTCGGCGAGCCGCACCGCGCAGCGCAGGCGCGACTCTTGGCGCCCCTGGGGCGGGGCCGGCCGCCGTCGCCCAGAGCCGCTCCGGATCCGGTGAAGGACCCCAAGCGAGGAGCGGAGCCGCTGAGGCGTCCAACAACCTCAATGCTCCGGTGGCGGGCTTAGCTGTGGAGTTCGAGCGGCTCGGCCTTTCCGAACCCCTCTTGAAGGCCGTGGCGGCCAAGGGCTACCGCACCCCCTCCCCCATCCAGCTCAGCTGCATCCCGGCGGTGCTCGAGGGCCACGATGTGATGGCGGCGGCCCAGACCGGCACCGGTAAGACGGCCGGCTTCACCCTGCCGATGCTGGAGCGACTGCGGCATGGACCCAAGGCCCGTGCTGGCCAGGTGAGGGCCCTGGTGCTGACTCCCACCCGTGAATTGGCCGCCCAGGTGGCCGAGAGCGTGGTGGCCTATGGCCGTTATCTCGATCTTCGTTCCGATGTGGTGTTCGGCGGCGTTAGCCCCAACCCCCAGATCAATCGCCTTCGCCACGGCACCGACGTGCTGGTGGCCACCCCCGGGCGCCTGATGGATCTCCATCAGCAGCGTGCCCTTCGCCTGGATCAGGTGGAGATCCTGGTGCTGGATGAGGCCGACCGGATGCTCGACATGGGCTTCATCCGCGACATTCGCCGCATCATCAGCCTGATGCCAGCCAAGCGTCAGAACCTGCTCTTCTCTGCCACCTTCTCCCCTGAGATCCGCAAGCTCGCCCAGGGCTTACTCCAACAGCCCGTGCAGCTGCAGGCCACCCCGGAGAACCAGGCAGCCCCCTTGGTGGAGCAGCTGCTCCATCCCTGTGACATGGGCCGCAAGCCCGACCTGCTCAGCCATCTGATCCGCAGCAACGACTGGCAGCAGGTGCTGGTGTTCTCCCGAACCAAACACGGCGCCAACAAGGTGGCCGAACGGCTGGAGAAGGAAGGCCTCTCCGCCGCCGCGATCCATGGCAACAAGAGCCAGGGAGCCCGAACCCGAGCCCTGGCCGGCTTCAAGAGCGGTGAGGTGCGCGTGCTGGTGGCCACCGATATCGCCGCCCGCGGCATCGATATCCACCAGCTGCCCCATGTGGTGAACCTCGACCTGCCCAACGTGGCGGAGGACTATGTGCACCGCATCGGCCGCACCGGTCGGGCCGGCCAGAACGGCCACGCCATCTCCCTGGTGGCGGCCGAGGAGCACGAGCTTCTTCGCGCTATTGAGCGACTGGTGGGCTCCCAGCTGCCTCGCCAGGAGGTGCCGGGCTTCGAGCCCACGGTGCACTCCGCTCCCCCCCTCGACCTCAGCGGTGGCCGGGGCCGCCGCCGTGACGGGCCCGGCCCAGCCCAGCGGACCCCGTCCCGCCGGCCCCGTTCCCGCTGATCCCATGCGCGGCAGTCTGCAGCGTTCCTGCAGAACGGCAGTCAAAGCGACAGTCCGGAGATCCAGGTTGGATTGAACTGATTCCGACCCCACTCCTGCCATGCCCTACGAACCCGGTTCCTCCGAATGCCGCGTCCTGATCGATTGCAAGGGCCAGATCGAAACGATGCTCCTTTCCCTTGAAAAAATCGACAACAGTCGCCACATCCGGGACCAGCTGGTTGCTGTTTACAACCAGCTTGAGGGCCTCCATGAGCTGCACCGTCGGCAGGGTCAGGACGTCGGGGTGGGGCCTCAGCTCGCTGAGGTTCCGGCACCATGGCGTTCTCAGGGACCTAGCCACCGGTGCTGACGCCGGTTGGTCCTAACGGCCGAGGCTGTCGTCGACCCGAAGATTGAGCTGCTGGAGAAGGGCCGTACCTTCAACCGCTGCCTTCCCCTCCAGCTGTCCTTTCCTGACCAAAACCGGACAGCCCCCGGTGGCCACCACCGCCCCGATCCCCTCGGCCAAGGCCAGCACGGTTCCCGGTTCCCGGCTCTGGGTACCACCCCACTGATCCGCCAGGCTGCGGCCCTCGGCTGTGAGTTCCTCCCGCAGCCGCTGTACCAGGGGCTCGGTGGCCAGGAGTTTGAACCTCTGGTCCTGCCAGCGGGTCTGGGCTCCGGGATAGAGCCCCATCACGCGGCGATGCACCGAAAGGGCTGGGGCACTCCAGTCGATGATGGCGTCCTCCTTGGTCAGCAGGCGGGCATAGCTGCTTCCCTCGCTGGTCTGGGTCCGTACGCCCAGTTGGGCCAGGCGTTCCGCCTCATTGCCTTCGCCCACTGCGGCGATGCGATCGATGCCTTCCACCAGCAGAGCGCCGCTGAGCCGGGCCAGCCGTTCCGCCAGTTGGCCGGCATTCTCCAGCAACCCCACGGCAAGGCGCTGCTCCAGCAGAACGGGCCCTGTGTCGAGGCCCTCCTCCATGGCCATGATGCCTACCCCGGTATCGGGATCTCCCTCCAGGAGGCACCACTGAATCGGAGCCGCTCCCCGCCAGCGGGGCAGGAGGGAGCCATGGGCATTCCAGCAGCCCAGCGGGGGCTGGCTCAGCACCTGGGGCGGCAGGATTTGGCCAAAGGCCACGACCACCGAAAGGTCGGCTCCGAGGGCGGCCAGGTCGGCCTGGCATTCGGGGTCCCTGCGGATCCGCTCCGGCGTGAACACCGGCAGATCCAGCTCCAGGGCCCGGGCTTTGACCGGAGAGGGCATCAGCGCCTTTCCGCGCCCCCGGCGCCGGTCGGGCTGACTCACCACGCCCAGCACCTGATGCCCCGCTGCCAGCAAGGCCTCCAGGCTCGGCAGGGCGTAGGCGGGGGTGCCCCAGAACAGGATCTTCATCGCCGCCTTGATGGGAGGTCCAGGTTGCAACCTGGCTTAGCACTGAGCCGCGGTCTCCGCGCCTGCCCGGGGACGCCGGCTGGCACCTCAGGCGTCGCCGGTCACGGCCAGCCCTTCCACCCAGACCCAGGGACAGAGCCCATCGGGGGTGATCTTCGCTTCCCCTTCAAACCCCAGCAACGACTGGAGCACGGTGCGGATGTCGCCCGCAACGGTGGCCGCCTCGATCGAGCGCTGCTCACCATCGCGGATCCACCAGCCGTCGAACGGCAGCGAAAAGGACCCTTGACTGGCCTTCACTCCGGCATGGAGTGCCGAGAGGGAATCGATCACCACCAACCCCTGGCCACCGTTTCGGCTGGCCAGGAAACGGTCGAGTCCGCCGGCACCGCCATCGCTCTCGGGGCTGGGTCCCACTTCAAACCAGTTCAGCCCCACGCTGGCCTTGGCTCCCATGCCGGCATGGCCGGTGGGTTCGACACCAAACGCCCGGGCGGTGGCTTCGGAGTGGAGGAAGTGGCTGAGCACCCCGCCCTCCACCAGGCTCAGGCTGCGGGTGGGTGTGCCCTCGCCATCGAACCGCGAGGCTCCGATGTTGCCGGGATGCAGTCCGTTGTCGTGGATGGACAGGAAGGGAACGGCCAGGCTCTGGCCGAGGGAATCACGGCTTGAGAGGCTCACGCCATCGAGCACGGCCCGGGCATTGAACAGGCTGCTGAAGGCGCCAATCAAGTCGAGAAAGGCCTCGGGGCTGAACACACAGGTGTAATGACCTGTGGGGATCGGGCCGTAGTCGAGGTGCGCGATTGTGCGCTCAGCCGCCTCCTTGATGCACGCTTCCATATCGAGGGTATCGGCGCCGTAGGCCAGGCGCACCGCACCGCTGCTGCGGGGTTTGCGGCCGATTTCCTCGGCCCGGGCATAGAGGTAGATGCTGGCGGTGGTGAGCTTTTGCTCGCGGCAGGCCCCTGCGCTGTTCAGATAGATCCTTCCGCTGCTGCGTTCCGCCAGGCCGTTGTAAGGCACGGTGGCAATGGCGGGATGGCGGCCCAGCAGATCGGCCTCCGCCTCCTTGAGGCTGGCCAGCAGTTTCAGGATGCCAAGCGAGGGATGCAGGGGCTGCTCCAGCGGGGCCAGAGGCGTGGTTGCCAGGGGAGAGAAGGCTGGTGTTTCGTCCTGGTTGCCAAAGGTGCTGGCGGCCTTCGCGCCCTCCAGGGCCCGAGAGAGGCCGGCATCGGAGAGGTCGGAGGTGCTGGTAATGCCGATGCGGTTGGCCTCGTTCCAAACCCGGACGGTGATCGAACGCCGTTGGGCGGCCTTGAGCTGTTTGGCCTCGCCGCGATCCACCTGTACGGAGCAGTCGCTACTGGAGGCAGCCCCGAGATCCCACTGGTGGATGCCCGCCCGGCGGGCCAGCTCAGCCACGGTCTCCTGCAAACGGGAGGCTTCCATCGTCAGCGCCCCCCCACCGTGATCGCATCCACCTTGATGTGGGGCTGCCCCACCGTGACATTGATGCTGCCGCTGACAGAGCCACAGAAGCCGGCCGCCAGCTCTAAGTCGTTCGCACACATGGAGATCCGGGGCATCACCTCCTTGGCCTCGCCGATCAGCGTGGCTCCCTTCACCGGTCGGGTGAGCTGGCCGTTCTCGATCAAAAAGCCCTCCTCGACGGCGAAGTTGAACTGGCCGGTGGGGCCCACACTGCCGCCACCCATCGATTTGCAGTAGAGGCCCTGGTCGATGGAGGCGATCAGATCCTCCGGGCTGTGGGGGCCTGCGGCGATGTAGGTGTTGCGCATGCGGCTGGCGGCGGCGAAGGAATGGCTCTGGCGGCGGCCGCTGCCGGTGCGTTGGTGGCCGGTGCGCAGTTCGCCGGCCCGGTCACTGAGGAAGCGCTTCAGAACGCCGTTTTCGATCAGCACGCTGCGCTGGGGTTCCATGCCCTCGTCGTCCATGTCCAGGGATCCGAAGGCCCCGTTGCTCAATCCCTCGTCGATGGCGGTCACGGAGGGGTGGGCGATGAACTCGCCCACTTTGTCGGCAAAGGGGGTGGTGCCCCGTTCCACCTGGGTGGTTTCCAGCAAGTGCCCGCAGGCTTCGTGGAAGATGACCCCGCCGAAGCGATTGGCCAGCACCACCGGGAACTGTCCAGCCTGCACGTAGTCGGCATAAAGCATGGTGGCGGCGCTGGCGCAAAGATCGATGGCGGACGACTCCAGATCCCAGTGGCGCAGATCGTCGGGGTTGTCGGTGGTGCCATAGCGACGGCCCAGGCTGGCGCGGTGATCCCCATCGGCTGCCAGCACGCTGAGGCCCACCGTCTGGTGGAGGCGGATGTCGCGGGCGTGGGTGCCGTCGCTGGCGACGACCAGCACCTCCTGCCAGTTGCGGGCATAGCTGCCGCGGCGAGCCTGCAGATGGCTGCCGTGGCGCTCGAGTTGGTGGGTGCCCTGCAGCAGCCGGGCGGTGGCCTCGCTGAGATCCGGGCAGCACTCCAGCCAGGGTTGCTTGGCGGCTCCAAAGTCCCTCAGGCTGGCGAGCCCTTCAAAGGATCCAGGCCCCCCCGCTCCGTTGCGACGCAACTCCAGCATGGCCAGCGCCTCATCGAGGGCGGCATGGAGAGCGCTCTCGCCAAGGTCGTTGGTTGAAACAAACCCATCCCGGCCGGCCCGGAACACCCGCACGCCAGCACCCATGCCAAAGGCAGGGCTCACGCTGGTGATGGTGTCCTGTTCGGCCAGGACGCCTAGGTGGTCGGTGCGTTCAAGAAACACCTCCACCAGGTCGGCGCCGGCGGCCTTGCCGGCGGCCAGGAGGGGTTCGAGGCGGCGGATCCAGCCTTCGTCGTGGAAGGGGGCCGCCGGGCTGAGGGTGGAGAGGGCCAAGGCTCAGCGCACCGCCGGCTGGAAGGCTTCGCTGCGGATCGGTGCCATCAAGAAGAGCTTGGCCATCTCCAGGCCATTGGCTCCCCAGTAGGGCAGCTTGCGCAGCACCTTGATCGGGGCAGGGGCGTCGGAGGCATCGGTGGCGCTCAGGGCCTCGTTGTTGCGCACCAGTCGCTCAAGCCGCACCCAGAAGCGGGGATTTTCGACATCAAGCACCACAGGGAACACGCGGGCCGAGGTTTCGTTGGTTTTGATGATCACCTCTTTGTCGTACTCGCGGGCATCGAGGCCGAGGGCTTCGTAGAACTCCTTGCGTGCCACATCGCGTACATACATGGTGGCGAAGACGGCCAGCAGGAAGAAGCGGCACCAAAGCCTGGAGGTGAAGCCTCTGACCGTGTCGGGTTGGGCCTTCATCAGGGCATCGAAGAAATCGCCGTGACGATTCTCGTCTTGACACCAGTTCTCAAAGAAGTTGAAGATCGGGAAGATCTTGCTTTCGGGGTGCTTCTCGAGGTGGTGGTAGATGGCGATATAGCGCCAGTAGCCGATTTTTTCAGAGAGATAGGTCGCGTAAAAGATGAACTTCGGCTTGAAGTAGGTGTAGGCCTTATTGGCGGTCAGGAAGCCAAGGTCGAGCTGCAGGCCGAAGTCGGCCATCGACTTGTTCAGGAAGCCGGCGTGGCGGGCTTCGTCGCGGGCCATGTGGGCGAAGCACTCAGCCAGGAGCGGGTTCTTCTGCTTGATCCTGCGGCTCAGTTCCTTGTAAAGCAGAAAACCGGAAAACTCAGAGGTGCAGCTCTGCTCCAGAAACTCAACGAAGACCTTGCGGGTCTCCGGATCCAACTTGTCGGCGGCCCCTTCAAATTCTTCGTTGCGAACGAAGTGGTGGCGGTTGTAATCCTTGCGGAATTCCTCGCAGATCGCCTCCAGTTCAGCTTCGTTTGGCCGCAGATCCATCGCCGCCATGGCGTCGAAATCTGTGGTGTAGAAGCGCGGCGTGAGGATGGTGTCCTTGGCGGGATCCTTCACGGCGGGAGCCGATGGGGTGCCGACCGGCGCTTGGGCCTGGGGTGAGCCGGAGAGGCTGGTGGAGGCTGTGGCGGCGGGAGGCACCATCGCTCAGGCAACGAACATCTAATCAGGCCATGGTAGGGGGCTCCGATCCTTTTCCGCTCGGTTGTGAAGGCCCGACTCAGTTGGGACCTAGCCATTTCTGACCGTTCAGCCGCTGCACCAGCCGGGACACCAGCAGCGCCAAGGACATCTTGCGCTCATCGATCAGGAAGGATTCCAGCAGACTCGGCTCGGCTCCGGCTTCCGCCAAGGCCACGGTCTTGGAGGACTGGATGTCGGGGCTGGTGAAGCAGAGCCAGAAGCGGCGCTCGCCGGGTAACTGGCCTTCCACTATCCAGCAATCACACCCCACCACCGGCATCGGCCCCTGACGGAAGCTCAGCTCTGGCGCGGGACCTCCGTAGCTGCGGCATTCCGTCGCGATGGCGGGTAGCAGCAGATCGGGGATGAAGCGATCGAAGGGCTGCTCCTCCGGTGCGGGCGGCTTCGGCTTGGAGGCTGGCTTGGCGTCGGCTGCAGCGGCCGGGGCCGCCGCCTTCGAACCGGCGCTCGCGGCCGCAGGCGAGCTGACCGGCGCCGCCGGTTCGCTGGCCTTGGCAGCGGATGCCGCCGGGGGGGTGTCGGGGCCGGGGTTGGCGGGGCTGGAGCTCTCGGTCACCGGTTCGCGGGTCGGCGGATGCTGTGGAGAACTCTAGGGATTCAAGCGCGGATCTTTGCCTGGCGCCGCTCACCAGTCCTCCATCGTCTCGCTTCCCCAGTCATCGGAAGCAGGCACGGGCTCGGGCCTGCGCTCTGTCTGACGGTCAGCCTCCCAGCCGCTACGCGTGTTCCGTTGCTTCTGGGGCCATGGGGCCGCTGAGCCCTTGGCAGCGGAAGGGGATTCCGGCCGACCCCGTCGGATCACCCGGTAGGGAACCGACAGGGTGGGAGGTGGCTCGCCGGGGGCCCTGTCGGGACCGGCCGTGGCGGGCTGCTGCCAGGCGGGGGGTTCGCTGATCTCCCGGGGGTTCCCGTTTGGTTCGGATTCCGCAGCCCGACCCCGTTGGTCGTTGCCGGCTCCTTGGCGGGCCGAGCTGGGTCGCTCACCTCTCCAGGCCTGTCCCCAGGGGTTGCTGGCGGAGCCTTCCCACGGTTCCTCCCTTCGAGGCTCCCGATCGATCCGGCGTCGCAGGCCCGTTCCCGGACCCCTTAGGGCCAGGGCGGTGCCCGCCGCGCTGAGGGCGCCCCCCCCTGCAGCCGCCGCCGCGATCCAGGCCCCGAGGGGCAGCGAAGGGCTCTGCCAGGTGAGCAGACGCAACACCACCGTGGACCTGGTGTTGAATGCACCAGTGACCAGCAGGGCGAGCAGGGGCGCCAGCAGGGGCAGCAGCAGCAGGCGTCGGATCAGGTTCAGGGCTCGGTGGGGGGCTGGGTGCTGGGCTGCTGATAATCCTGGCCCGGGGGGTGCGCTCCCCGGGGAGCACCTTGCCAGCGATTAAGCGAGCCCAGTTCGAGGTCGAGGGCATCGAACACACGGATCACCAGAAAGTCCACCATGTCCTCGATCGTGCGGGGCTGTTGATACCAGGCGGGCACGGGCGGCGCGATGCGGGCACCGGCTTCGGCCAGCCGGGTGAGATTGCGCAAATGCACCAGATTCCAAGGGAGCTCCCTTGGAGCGATCACCAGGGGCCGTCCCTCCTTGAGGTGCACATCGGCGGCGCGCTCGATCAGATCGAGGGCCACGCCGGAGGCGATGCGTCCCACCGTTCCCATGCTGGCCGGGAGGATCACCATGCCCCGGGTGCGGTGGCTCCCGCTGGCGATCGCGGCCGCCTGGTCATTCCAGCGATGGCAGCGCAGCAGGCCGCTCCGGCAGCCGGTGCGTTCTCGCCAGAACTGCTCCTGGGCCTCGGGTTCGGAGGGAACCCTCACGCCCAGTTCGGCCTGCCATACAGCGATGGCACCACGGCTGGTGACCATCTCCACGGCCACATCCGCCTCAAGGAGCAGCTGCAGGGCCCTTTGGGCCAGGGGCTGGGCCGACGCACCGGACACGGCCAGGACGACAGGTGCTTCAGCAGGATCGAAGGAAGGCATGCCGGAGGGTAGTGCTGGACGACTGCTCAGAGGGGAGCGAGCACCAGCGCGTCCGCGCCATCTTGCACGCCGTGTGCTGCGGCGATGGACTCCTCGCCTGACTCGGGCAGCACCACGGCCAGATCGATCTGGTGGCGAAGGGCATCCACCTTCTGGATTTCCACCTCGACCCGGTCTCCCACCATGTAAACGCGGCGGTTTTTCCTTCCCACCAGGCGGTTTTGGCGCGATCGGTATTCGTACCAGTCGTCTTTGAGGGAGCTCACGTGCACCAGTCCCTCCACCTGGGAGGGGGGGACCTCAACGAAGAAGCCGTAGCTCTGCACCCCGCTGATCACCCCGGTCAGGGTCTGGCCCACTAGGGGTTCGGCGTAGCGAGCCTGGGCCATGGCCAGCACATCCGCCTGGAACTCCTGCAGGAATCGGTTGCGGGCATTGGCGCGTTTGGGCAGCCCGTGGGCAAGACCCTCCTGGAAGGGGGACAGCTGGGACGGGGGAAGAATCGCCCAGTCGGTGTTTCCATGACAGGTGTCGCTGGCCAGGTCGACACCGTTTTTGTGGCGCACGCTTGGGCGGTCTTTGCCCTGGGTGAGCAGGGTGGCCAGCAGCTGCTGGTTCCAGATGTCGGCGTAGTGGAGGCCAGGGCAGCACCAGGGGGCATAGGCATCGGCTTCGCCCGCCAGGGCATGGGGCCCGCACTGGCTGTCGAACTCCACGGGTTGCAGGCTTCCCCGCAGCAGGTTTTGAAGGGCCCGGCTGCGATCCGTGGCGGCAAAGGCGGCTGCGAGTTCGGCGGCATCCGCGTTGCCTTCGGCACTCAGTTCCAGGGGGATCTCAAGGGCGAGGGCCGCCTTGGCCACCTCGTTGAGGCCATCGGCTTCGGCGGCGTTGTTGCGGGCGAACAGACCGGGCAGCTGCAGTGCGGCGAGGTGGCGCCCCAGGGCCCGGTGGGCTACCAGCACAGCTTCCCGCAACAGGGCCATCGGCTCGTTGTCTGGAAGCTGCACCAGCCAGCCTTCCCGCGAGGCATCGGGCAGCGGGATCCTCAGATCGCCGAGGCTGTCGATGGCCGGCACGGCCAGATCAAGATCCAGTGATCCGGCCTTGAGCCGACGGCTGTGCAGCAGGCTCGCCACCGTCAGCAGGTTCTCCACCAGCGGCAGATGCTCCTTCAGGGGCTTGAGGGCTGCGGGCACTGTGCGGGCTTTGGGCTTCCGTTCCGCCAGGGCCACCAGGGCGGCGGCATCCAGGCGGGCGGCGGGTTTGATCGAGCTCAGGCAGAACCGGAAGTGCTCCAGAACCCCCTCGGCGCTCAGCTCCAGGGCCACGGACATGGCTTCAGTCCGTTCTCCGACCCGTAGGGCCGAGGCCTTGTCAAGGGCGGGGGGAAGCAGGGGAAGCCATTGTGTTCCTGCACAGATGGCCTCCGCCTGCAGGTTCAGCCAGCTGTCCAGGGCGTTGGCAGCGGTGATGCGCTCTGCCACGGCCGGGGCATGGACCCACAGGCGCCAGCCACCCTCCTCCCGGGCTTCCAGGGAGAGGCCCGGCAGGGAGGGGGCATCCACACCGGTCCAGCTTTGCGGTAGCAGCACCGCCAGTCCCGTGAGATCGGTGCGTTCCTTGGTCTCCGGCTGGCGGAGGGTGGCGCGGGGTGCCGCTGGCCGGCCCTGCAGGTGATGTTTGGTCAGCAGGAGATCCCGATCGGCGTCGGGACCACCCCGCACCGGGAGGCTGCGGGCCACATGCCCCCGGGCGGCGAACTGGCCCACCGGGAAGCGGTCGATCCTGACCTCCACCACCGTCTCCCCGGCACTGCCGGCATGGATGCGGTCGTCGGAGGGCAGTTCGATGCTGGTGAGCAGTCGGTCATCGAGGGGAACGGCCATCAGGTGGTCCTCCTCCCGCGCTTCCACCTGGGCCAGCAGGCTTGTGGTGTCCCGGGCCAGGATGACTTGCACCCCTCCTTCAGGGGAGCGACGCCGGCCCCCTTCCCGGGTGATCTTCACCAGCACCCGGTCGCCGTTCCAGGCGTGGTTGAGCTGGTGGTCGCGGATGTAGATGTCTTCGCCACCGTCGTCCCGGAGGGCGAAACAGAACCCTTTGCTGGAGCAGCGAAGTCGGGCCGGCACCAGGTCGGGATGGTCCAGCTGCTGAACTCCGGAGTCTGACTCCGCCACAACCGCCAGTCGCACCAGGGCATCGAGGCCGATACGCAGCTGCTGCCGCTCCTCATCACTGCCCAGGGCGAGAGCTTTCTCCAGATCCTGGAGGGGGAGGGGTTCCGTGTTCGACAGGTGGTCGAGCAGGTCAGCGACCGTGAACTTCATCGTGGGGTGGAAGCGGGGAGCAGGCGCACGCGCAGGGAGTGCGGGAGGGAACGACGATCTGGCGAGGGCCCTTGCGGAGGGTTCCTGTCGCCAGAGGCTGGAGCCGCTCCGAGCTGGTTCCGTTGGCCTGGCCGCCGCCGGGGTGGCGTGGCCATGGAGAGGGACTGGCCTGCCGGGGATGGGGCCTGCCAACGATGGAACGGGCTGGTGCCCCAGCTGGCGCTGGGTCGGAGACGGAACGGGTGCCTGGAGTGGGGAGTTGCCTTGAAACGGGCAGACCGGGCACCGGGGTGGAGGGATTCGGCGTTCAGGCCCGGGTGGCCCCCCTGCCGAAGCTCATCGCACTCTAGGGAGTGGGGGTCTCTCCATCCTCGCTACTGGAGGACCGCAGGATGAGCCGAGCCCCCAGAATCAGAAAACCGACCGAAGCCACCAGCTGCAGGGCGTCCGGTGGGATCACGCCCGAGAGGGAGCCCCCCGCCGCGGCCCCGACCAGGCTGGCCAGCACCAGGGCCGTGGCACTGCCGGCGAACACGGCACCGGGGCGGTTGGTGGTGCCGCTGATGCTCACGATCGCCAACTGCGTCTTGTCCCCCAATTCGGCCAGGAACACCGTGATGAAGGTGGATGCGAGCAGGGCCAGCATGGGGCGACGGAGGGATGGGGATTCAGCGGATGAGACTCGCCAGGCCGCCGGGTTCGAGCAGATGCAGGGGGGCCAGGTTGAGCACGGCCTGGCGTCCGAGCCACAGGCCGAGGGACACCATCAGCACGCCGGCGGCCCGCTCCAGTTGTTCCGGCGCCATCACCGTGGACAGCCAGCGCCCGAGTAGCACCCCCACCAGGCTCGAGCAGATCAGGGCCAGGGATGCCCCCACGAACACCACCACCGGTCGTCCGGACTCCGCCGAAAGCAGCAGGGCGGCGAGCTGGGTCTTGTCGCCGAGCTCGGCGAGAAACACCGTGGTGGCGGTGGTGAGGAACACCCCGATCCAGGAGGCGGCCGCCGCCCCTTGCGTTGCCGGGGCCTGGCCAGCCGCAGCTGGGGCGACGCCCTGAGCCGAAGCGGTGTCGCCGCTGGAGTCGATCGGTTCGCAAGAGACCGCGGGATCGGGCCCTGGATCGGTGGGGCTGCTGCTCATCGTGGCTTTCGGATCGCCCGCAGAAAGCGTCGCATCACCCTGCCACGTCCCCCATGCTCGCTGCGAATCTGTTGTTTGCAGCAGGCGATTGCCAGGGCATCGCCCGACGCACCGCTCCCCCCGAAGAGGCCGACCAGGGAGCTGACCTGGCAGAAGTCGGGTCGATCCGCGTAGATCCGGCAGCGGCAGCCGCCGGTGTCGAAGTGGATGCACCAGCCATCGCTGCCGACCATGGCCAGATAGGTGATCCGCTGCTGGGGGCTGAGGGCTTCCAGAGCATCAGCCCGTAGGGCCGGATCGAGGCGGCAGCAGGAGCCGCAGCCCGCGATGCAGCGCCAAACCTCCTTGGGGCTGGAGCCATCGTTGGTGCGGCCCTCAAGGCCGCCACCGCTGGAATTGCTACGCGTGGTCATGGCATCCGCCCATGACAAGCCATCACAGTGGCATCCCGGCGCCCTGGCAGCCCATCCGCTTCGGCTTAGCATCTAGCAGCAATAGATGCTGGCGAAGGCCGTCCATGGGAATCGATTTCCACCTGATCTCCAATTTCGCAGCCCTGGCCTTGATCACCCTGGCGGGCCCGGCCGTGATCTTCATCCTCTTTTACCGTCGCGGCGCTCTCTGAGGCTTCCGCGTCCGCTTTAGACGACCTCCACGGCCCATGGCCGAAGAGGTTTTGTTTGGCTGATTGCTGCTGTCGTGAACCGCAGACAGCTAGAACGACTCAGTTCTGCCCCCGTGTCCGATGGAATGTTTCATCCGCGGGCCCGCGGCCAAGCTGATCCGCCGCAAGCGCTTCCAGAGCCCTGTATAGCGGCAGCGGCATCAGCCATCGCCCCACCACCGCCCCCAGCAGGGAGGCCAGCAGGAGCCCCGGCAGCAGCTGTTGGGCACCGGCAATCCTGACCGCAAAGGCCAGGCTCATCACGGGCAGCTGGGTGGCTCCGGCCAGGCCTGCCGCCATCCCCAGCAGCACCCCGAGCGCGCTCGGGCCTCCCAGCAGGTGGATTAGCCCTCCACCGAAGCTGCCTCCCACGGCGAAGGCGGGATCGATCACCCCTCCAGGGATTCCAGCCGCGAGGGCCAGAACCGGTCCCAACAGCCGCATCAGTACCAGGGCGCCCCAGCGAGCGGCGCCTGGCCAGTGCTGGGAATCCGCACTGGAGGCCTGCAGGCCCGCAGGGCCCAGGGCCTGGCGCAGCAGTGTTTCTCCATCCCCACAGCTGGAACCTCCGCTGATCAACGTCATGACGGTCAGGGCTGCGCCCACCGCCAGGCCCGTGGCCAGGGGATGCGCCCTTGCCAGAGGCAGGATCCGGGCGGTGCCCAGCACCAGCAACCGGGCCATGAGGGCGCCGAGTAGGCCGGCCGCCAGTCCCACGGGAAGGGCCCACAGGGCCTGCAGTGGCTCCGCCCAAGGCGTGGCCTGGATGCCGAGAGCGAACAGGGGTTGGCCAGCCAGGCCGGCCACCTCCGCCGCCACCCCGGCCATCAGGAGGGAGGGCCAAATCAGGTTCGGCTGAAAGCGGCGACTCAGCTCCTCGGCCACGAAGATCACCCCCATCAGGGGGGTGTTGAACGCGCCGGCCAGGCCGGCACCGGCGGCGGCGGCCAACAATTCGGTGGGCAGGCGGCCCCGGCCCAGTCCGTGGGCCAGAGCAGCGCCCAGCTGGGCTGCGGGGCCTTCCCTGCCGATCGGCAGCAGGGCCAAGCTGGCTGCGCCCCAGAGGGCCAGCCGCCCTGCCGTGGTTCCAGCCGCCAGCTGTTGATCCCGCTGCTCCGGCCGTTGGAGGGCCTCCAGCAGCTGGGGCAGGCCCGACCCCGCTGAACGGCGCAGGGCACCGGCCTGAAGCGCCAGCAGCAGGGGCACGACCACCATCGGTGCCAGGGCAAAGGCCAGGGTCAGCCCTGTCCAGCCGCCGCCGAAAGCCGGAAGCCGGCCGATGAGGGAGTCCTGGAGCCTGTCGATGGCGTTGAGGGGCCAGCAAGCCAGTCCCACGGCTAGGCCAATTCCCGCCATGGCGCCGCCCTGCAGGAGCAAGCCGCCCCCGCCTTTCCCGGCTTGGGCGCGAGTGGTTTTCTCCATCACGCCGTCAGGCCCAGGGCCATGGCGGCCTCCTGCACCAGGGAGCGCAGGTAGGGGTGGGAATGGTCGTCGTCGAGTCCGCTGCGCACCTCCTCGCCGGCGGCGTTGCGGATGATCAGCCCATCGGCGTGGCGAGAGCACCAGTACGTGCGATCGCGTCGCTGCAGCACCACGCCGGCGTTACCGGCAGGCCGCACGCCGACCAGCTCCAGCTGAAGCCTCTCATCCCCCTGCCAGCGATCCATCCGGAGGCGGTAGGCCACATCCACCTCGGCTGGCAACTCCGCTGCCCCCTGCCAGCGCCAGGCCATGGCACGGCGTCGTAGCCCGTTCTGCTCCAACTGAAGTTGCAGGTGGCCTCCCCTCAGCAGCCGTTGTTCAACCACCCGGCAGCCACTGCTCCAGAACACTGGGGCTGGATGGCCGATCCCGAAGGGCTCCAATCGTCGCAGCTGTTCCCAAAATTCACGGTCGATCCGCTCGAAGCGCAGGAGGGCTTCGGGCTCAACGGGCATCGCCTGGCCGCCATTGTCGAGCCAGGCCTGGGCCAACGCTTCGAGGCGCTCCTGAAGTTCCCCCAACCGTTCCGCCGCCACGGTGAAGCCACCGGCGGCCGGATGACCGCCGTGGCGCAGCAGCAGATCAGTGCAGGCCTGGAGGGCCTGGTCCACGGCGAAGCCGCGCGGCGCCCTCACCGAAGAGCGCAGCCTTCCACCCCCCTCATCGGCGAGAAGCGCCACCGGCCGGCCGCAGCGCTCCATCAGTCGCGCTGCCACGATGCCGATCACCCCGTGGTGCCAATGGGTCTGGGCGAGCAGCACAAAAGGCGGGGTCGGCCGGCCATCGGCCTCTAGCAGGGCAACGGCCTCCGCCTCGATGGCGCTGCAGAGCTCGCGCCGTTGACGGTTTAGCCCATCACATTGCCGCGCTAATTCGAGGGCCCGCTCCGGTGCGGTGGTCGTCAGGAGGTCCACCACCAGCAAGGGATCCCCAAGCCGACCCACGGCGTTGATCCTCGGGGCGATCTGGAAGCCCACGGCTTCGGCATTGAGTTGCGGAGCCTCGAGTCCCGCCAGGCGCTGCAGAGCCCGCAGCCCCTCCAGCCGGGAGACGCCCAGGCGGGGCAGGCCGTCGAGCAGCCAGCGCCGGTTCACCCCCACCAGGGGGGCCATGTCGGCGATGGTGCCGATGCAAAACAGGTCTAAGGCGATGGCTTCGCCGTCCTGGCGGCCCACCCGGCGGCTGAGGGCGCTGGCCAGCACATGGGCCAGGCCGACGCCCGCCAGGCCCCGGTAGGGGGAATCCACCGGCGTCACGGCTGGATGGAGCAGCGCCAGGTAGGGCGGATGCTCCGCAGGCAGGGTGTGGTGGTCGGTGAGGATCACATCCACCGCCAGGGCGGCGGCCGTCTCCAGGGCCTCCCGGGCCGCCACGCCGTTATCCACCGTGATGATCAGGCCCACCCCATCGGCCGCCAGAGCCTCGACCATGCCGGGGTTGAGGCCGTAGCCATCGCTGGCCCGGCTGGGGATGGCGGCCCTCGGCCGGGCTCCGAGCCGCTGCAGCACGCCCACCAGCAGGGCCGTACTGGTCATGCCATCGGCGTCGTAGTCGCCGCAGACGGCCAAGGTTTCGCCCGAGCGGCAGGCGCGCTCCAGCCGCTCCAGCGCCGTGGCCAGGTCGGGGAAGTGGTCGTGAGGATCCGGCGCCCTGGGCGGATCCAGGAGTGCACGCAGGCTGCTGTCACTGCCGTGGCCCCGGCGTCGCAGCACCGCCAGCAGCTCATCCGGCAGATCGCCGGTTGGGGAGCTCAGGGAAGCGTCGGAGCCGTTTCCACCGCGGGCCTGGGGATCCTGCTGTGCCAGTGGTGGTGGGAGGACCCAGGGTTGCGCGTCGAGGGAGGGCAAGGCATGGGTCAGGCACCTCCGCATTGTGATGCCCTCAGGCGCTGCTGCCAGCCCTAACCTGCGGCGGCAGGACCGGCGATGCGGTGGCTCCTTCCCTCGAAGCGATTTTTTGGGATGTGGATGGCACCCTCGCCGAGACAGAACTCGAGGGCCATCGCGTGGCCTACAACTTGGCCCTGGCCGAGCTGGGTTTGCCCTGGCGCTGGGATCGGGCCCGCTATCTCGATGACCTGGCGGTGGCCGGGGGCCGGGAGCGAATGGCCCGCTTCCTGATGGACCAGGAGGGGCGTCCGCCCTCCGAGCCGCTGCTCGATGGACTCGTGGCGGCCAAGAAGCGCCTTTATGCCGACCTGATGCGCAGCGGGTCGATGCCGCTGCGAGAGGGGGTGGCGCGGTTGATCGGTGCCGCAGCAGCAGCAGGTCTGACCCAGATGATCGTGACCACCAGTTCCCGGGCGGCGGTGGAGGCCCTCATGGCCGGCAGCCTGTCGGCAGTGGCCGAGGCATTCCGGGGCGTGATCAGCGGCGATGACGTGAGCTGCAAGAAACCCGATCCCCAGGGGTATCGGTTGGCCTTGGCAGGGTTCGATCCGCAGCGGGTGGTGGTGATGGAGGATTCACTCCAGGGTCTGGCGGCAGCCACAGGGGCCGGTCTCTCCACCCTCGTGACCCTCAGCTCCTTGTCGCTTTATGAGGGGGTTGGGGCCTTCGCCGCAGCGGCTGCCGTGGTGGATGGCCTTGGCTCTCCCGAGCGGCCCCTCGCCTTGCTGAACGGTCCGGCCTGTCCGGAGGGCGAGGTGACGCTCAGCTGGCTTGAGCGGCTGCTCGCTCCGGCATGACGATTCCCCCCCAGCAGCGCACCCGCTACGCCGCCCTCGAACGGCGCCTCGGCCGTTCCCTGCTGGGCCAGCTCCGCCGGAGCTGGCGCCACGCCAGTCTCGCCCTTCTCTCCCTGCTGGTGGGTTATTTCCTGAGCCAAAACCTGATTGCCCTGCTGCTGGTGCGGGTGCCGGGAGGACGCCCGGCCGTGGTGCTCACGCTGGTGCTCTCGATGGAATTGCTCGTGCGGCTTCGCACCCGGGCGCAGCGCGCCGAGGAGAGCCCGCTGGTGTGGGTGATGCTCGACAACCTCCGCCTGGGGGTCACCTACGCGGCCGTGCTGGAGGCCTTCAAGCTTGGAACCTGAAGCGGCCCCACCCGTCGCTGCGGCGGCCGGACGGCTTGATCGTGTGGCCCTCCCGTTGCTGGGCCGGCTGGTGGATCTGCGGCGCCGCCCTGGCCAGCGCAGGCCCGTGGTGCTGCTCAACGGACCGGTGGGCGCAGGAAAATCCACCCTGGTTCGGCAATTGGCCCGCCTGGCACCGGCCCATGGACTGCGCCTAGCTGTGGCCTCCATCGATGACGCCTATCTCCCCCTTCCCGAGCGGATGCGACGCCTGGCGGGCAATCCCTTCGGGGTGACCAGGGTTCCTCCGGGTAGCCACGATGTGGATCTGCTGGTGGATCGCATCGAGGCATGGCGTAACGGATGCTCGTTGCGGCTGCCCCGCTTCGACAAGACCCTGGCCGCCGGCCAGGGAGACCGCTGCGAGGACAGCGAGGAATCCGCCGATGCCTTGTTGCTGGAGGGCTGGTTGATGGGATGCAGGCCGCTGGGTCAAGCGGCTGTTGCCAAGGCGATGGAACGTCTTCAGGACTGGGATCTCAGCGAAGCAGAACGTAAATGGCTACCCCGCTGGGATCGGGAGCTTGAGTCTTACGAGGCGCTCTGGGGGATTTCGGATGGTCTCTGGGTGCTGCGGCCCCGCCGCTGGACGCTGCCCCGGCGCTGGAGATTCCAAGCCGAGGCTCGCCAGCGGCGCGCTGGTGGTGGCTGGCTGGAGCCCGGTGAGCTGGAGCGGCTGGTGCGCTCCAGCCTCCATTCCCTGCCACCTCCCCTGTACCAGGACCCCCTGGTGGCAGGGTTTGGCGACGGGGGGGTGGCCAATGGGGCAACGGGTACTGTTTCAGCGGAATCCGGTGAGGGCCCGAACGGCTATCTGCCGATCTTCGGGGTCACCCAGCTGGATGGTCAGCGCCGCTGGGAGCCGTTGGAACGTGCCGCTCAGCCTTCGCCGTCTTCTTCTTCCTCGGCGATCGGGTAGACGAAGCCCTGGGCTTTGCCACTCAGCACGGATTTGCCGATGGAAAGGGCCTTGGCGGCGGCGACACCGGCCTTGGCCTTCCAGTGGGCATGACGCTGATTGCGCTTGCCTTTAGAGGTTTTCTTCTTGGGAACAGCCATCCCTTAAATCCTGCAGCCAAACAAAGATCATCCGCTGCGAACCTTCCTTTCGTCAAATCGCTAGAGTCTTCTTCTGCTTCGCAGGCCCGTGGGAACGACGTCGACTCAGCCCAAGCCCCAACCATCCACCGCACCCACCGGGACGGGGGAGACCCCGCAGGCCCAGGCGGGGAGCCCGCCAGCCATCCCCACCGAGCCCACCGCTGGTAAGTCCGGGACGGTCCGTGAGTCCCCCCGCAGCGGGCTGGACGGGCCTGAACCCCAGCCCGCCGGGAAGGATCAGGTGCGACCGCAACCATTCAGCATTGGCGGCGGCCGCGGCGAGACTCCCTCCTACAGCCAGCTGCTTCAGGATCTGCAGTCCGGCAGGGTGAAAGACCTGCTGCTCTCCCCCCGCCAGGGTGTGGTGGATGCCACCTACCGCGATGGGCGCAGTGTTCAGGTGCCGGTCTTCACCGACAACCAGCTGCTGATCCGCACCGCCACCCAGGCCCATGTGCCCCTCACCGTGCGCGATGAGCAGCGCGATGAGGCGATGGCCGGACTGCTGGGCAATCTTCTGCTGGTGATGCTGCTCCTCACCGGCCTCACCCTGCTGATCCGCCGTTCGAGCCAGGTGGCGAACAGGGCCCTCGGCTTTGGCCGCAGCCAGCCCCGTCTTCAGGCCGAGGGCACGGTGGCGGTGCATTTTGAGGATGTGGCCGGGATCGGTGAGGCCAAGGAGGAGCTCCAGGAGGTGGTCACGTTCCTGCGCTCTCCGGAGCGCTTCACCTCCGTGGGCGCCAAGATTCCCAAGGGTGTGCTCTTGGTTGGTCCGCCCGGAACGGGCAAGACGCTGTTGGCCAAGGCCATCGCCGGCGAGGCGGGTGTGCCGTTCTTCTCGATGGCCGCCTCTGAATTCGTCGAGATGTTTGTGGGGGTGGGGGCCAGCCGGGTCCGGGATCTGTTCAAGCAGGCCAAGGCCAAGGCGCCCTGCATCATTTTTATCGACGAGATCGATGCCGTCGGGCGCCAGAGGGGCGCGGGCATCGGTGGTGGCAACGATGAGCGGGAGCAGACCCTTAATCAGCTGCTCACCGAGATGGACGGTTTCGAGGAGAACTCCGGCGTGATCCTGCTGGCCGCCACCAATCGGCCCGATGTGCTCGATGCCGCCCTCATGCGCCCCGGCCGTTTCGATCGCCGCATCACGGTCGACCTGCCCGACCGCAAGGGACGGGAGGACATCCTTTCGGTGCATGCCCGCAGCCGCCCGCTCGCCGATTCCGTTTCCCTCGCTGATTGGGCGGCCCGCACTCCCGGTTTCTCCGGTGCGGACCTCTCCAACCTGCTGAACGAGGCCGCCATTCTCACGGCCCGCCGCCAGCAAGACCGCGTCGACGACGCCGCCATCGGCGATGCCCTCGAGCGCATCACCATGGGTCTCACGGTGGCCCCCCTCCAGGACAGTGCCAAGAAGCGGCTGATCGCTTACCACGAGGTGGGCCATGCCCTGCTCACCACCTTGCTCCCCAACGCCGACAAGCTCGACAAGGTGACCCTGCTGCCGCGGGCGGGTGGGGTCGGGGGCTTCGCCCGCACCATGCCCGATGAGGACATTCTCGATTCAGGCCTGATCAGCAAGGCCTATCTCCGATCGCGGCTGGTGGTGGTGCTGGGCGGCCGGGCCGCCGAGATCGTGGTTTTCGGCCCCAGTGAGGTGACCCAGGGCGCCGCTGGTGACCTGCAGATGGTGACTCGGATCTGCCGGGAGATGGTGACCCGCTACGGCTTCTCCAGCCTCGGGCCTGTGGCCCTCGAATCCGATGCCGGCCAAGTCTTCCTGGGCCGCGACTGGATTCGCCCGGAGGCCTCTCCTTACTCCAGCCGCACCGGCAGCCAAATCGATGCCCAGGTCAAGCAGCTCGCCGTAGCGGCCCTCGATCAGGCCCTCGCCGTTCTGAGCCCCCGCCGGGAGCTGCTGGATCGGCTGGTGGAGCACCTGATTGCCGAAGAAACCATCAACGGCGAAGCCTTCCGCGCCCTGGTCGCAGAGTGGGAGGCGGAGAATCCCGAGCTTTCCGGGGTGCCCGCCCAACTCACCTCACTCCTGACCGCTGAGGCCGCCCCAGAAGCGGATGTCGAGGCTGCGAAGGTAGGTGTGTAGTCCGGCATCCTGAATCGGCAGTAGCCGGGCAGCCCGGCCGCTGTCATTGATATGGGCATGCCAGAGGCCAGGAGGCGTGATGAAGGCGCCGCCGGTTTGCCAGTCGATGCGGCGGGCATCACGGATCCTCCCTTCGCTGTCGCAGGAGCTGCCCACCAGGGTGTAGCAGCCAGGGTCGCAGTCGAGGATCAGATCCAGGGCGACCGACTGGTGCCGGTGGGGCGATTGCACCGACCCCGCCGGCACCACCCCCTGCATCGCCCACAGGGTGTGGGACACGGTGCGGGTGGCCGGCAGATCGGCATGGCCAAGCAGCAGGCTGAGCCGGTTCGCCTTACTGGAGGAGGGGTCGTTGAGCAGGGCCTCCAGTTCCCGATCCAGCCTGGCGGCTGGATAGTGGCAGGGACGGAAGCGCGGCAGGCTCGGCTCGACCCCCAGATAGCGGAGCAGGGGGCCGTCGTGCACCCAATAGAGAACGCTTTCCTCCCGGGCCTCAAGCCGGGGTGCCTGCCCTGCCGGCAGCACGAACACGTCGCTGCTCTCCCAGGCCAGGTTGAGGGGGCCACTGTGGCCGTCGCCCGGCCGCGACAGGGAACCGCCACCCCGCAGCACGGCGAACAGGGAGGTGGTCGCCACGGCGGCGACGGTGAGGCCTTCACCGGGAAGAATGCGCAGGAAGTGGGCGGCGAGGGCGGGACTGGTGGCTGGTCCCGGGCAACCCAGAACGTGGCTGAGATCCAGCGGCAGGATGGCCGTTGCTCCCTGGGAGTGAAGCTCGGGGCCCCACTGGTGGAGGCCGATCGGCTCGGTGAGGCCGGGGCGCACCGGGTTGGCCGCTTCGCGGTAGTCGAACCAGAGAGCCGGTTCTTCCCAGCCTTCGCCCATCCCCAGCCGGTCGTTCCGAGCCGGGAGGGGGTCCGTGGAGGTTGGGGTCGCAGCGCTGCCCATGGATTGAGAGCCTCTGAAACGACGACGGGCCAACACCTTATGGGCGAGAAGCGGCGGCTGGTGTTGGCGATGCTTTCGGATCGCTGATGGCTGCGATCCGTTGGTGGGGATCAGCCGCCTGCCACGGCGGGAACGATGCTCACCTCATCCCCATCGGCCAAGGCGGTGGCCTGGTGATCGAGGAAGCGGATGTCCTCGCTGTTCACGTAAACGTTCAGGAAGCGTCGCAGCTTGCCGCTTTCATCGCAGAGGCGGCTGAGGATCCCGGGGAAGCGACCTTCCATCGCCTGGAGCAGTTCATCGACGCTTGTGGCTTCCAGGTTCACGCTGGCTTCGTCGTTGGTGAACTTCTGCAGGGGGGTGGGAATCAGAACCTGAACGGCCATGGTTGCGCGATGGGCTGGGGAAGGAAGGAATGGGGAAGGCTGATGCTGCCCGCCGCGGCGGTCGGGCCCTTGAGGCTGAATCAGCCCACGGTTTCCCAGGTGGCTCGGTGCAACGACTGGGCCCGCTCCCAGGCACTGTTGAAGCTGGCCAGCTGGGCCTCGATCAAGAATGGCTCACCGATTGAGGAGGCAATGGCCTCGGTGGTCTTGAGGCCGTTGCCGGTGATGTAGGCCACGGTGCTTTCGCTGGGATCGATCTTGCCCTGCTCCACCAGCTTCTTGAGCACCGCGATCGTGGTGCCACCGGCGGTTTCGGTGAAGACCCCCTCAGTTTCGGCCAACAGCTTGATGCCCTCGATGATCTCGGCATCACTCACTGCGGCGATGGTGCCCCCGGTGCGGTTGGCGATGTCGATGGCGTAGGGGCCGTCGGCCGGATTGCCGATGGCGATCGACTTGGCAATGGTGTTGGGCTTCACCGGGGTGATGAAGTCGCGACCTTCGGCGAAGGCCTGGGCGATCGGGCTGCAGCCCTCGGCCTGGGCGCCGCTGAAGCGCACCGCCTTCTCATCCACCAAGCCCACCTTGATGAACTCATCAAAGCCCTTGCGGATCTTGGTGAACAGGGAGCCGGAGGCCAGGGGGGCCACGATGTGGTCGGGCAGGCGCCAGCCCAGCTGTTCGATCACCTCGTAGCCGAGGGTTTTCGATCCTTCGGAGTAATAAGGGCGGAGGTTGATGTTCACGAAGCCCCAGCCGTAGGTGTTGGCCACCTCGGAGCAGAGGCGGTTCACCTGGTCGTAGTTGCCCTTCACCGCCATCAAGGTGGGGTTGTAAATCAAGGTGCCGAGCACCTTGCCCAGCTCCAGATCGCTGGGGATGAAGACGCAACACTCCATTCCGGCGTGGGCGGCAATGGCGGCGGTGGAATTGGCCAGGTTGCCGGTGGAGGCGCAGCTCACGGTGGTGAAACCGAGTTCGCGGGCGCGGGTAAGGGCCACGGACACCACCCGGTCCTTGAAGGAGAGCGTCGGCATGTTGACGCCATCGTTCTTGATGTAGAGCTCCTTGAGGCCGAGACGGCGGGCCAGGCGGTTGGCTTTGAGCAAGGGGGTGAAGCCGGTCCCCACATCGATTGGATCCCCTTCGATGGGGAGAAATTCGCGGTACCGCCAGATTGAGGTGGGGCCGGCCTCAATCGTGGCGCGGCTCACCCGACTGCGGATGGCGTCGTAGTCGTAGACCACCTCCAGTGGGCCGAAACAAACGTCCTCGCAGACGTGGCGGGCTCCGGCTTCGTAGGGGTGACCGCACTCTTTGCAGCGCAGCCCGATGAAGGTGGAGCGGGAGAGGGTGGCCGTCACGGAACTCGCACAGCGGTGAAGGGACGCTAGCAGCGGCAAACGATGGGACTGAAAATACCCGATATTGGAGGTCGGGTATTTGTTCGTCGCCGCTGAATCCGAAGGGTTGACCGGACTCGCCGGCTGTCTAGCCTCATGCGGTGACCACTCCAGCCACCGTTTCCACCCCACGAGTGCTGCGGCATGGCCTGCCCGCCGCTGCCCTGCTGGCGGGACTGATGGTGCTGATCCCCCGCCTCGGAATCGAGTGGCAGTGGTTTTCCCAGTTCGGTTTTGAGCCGGTTTTGCTGCGGCGCTGGCTCCTGCAGGTGGGTGCTTTCGCCCTGGTGCTGGGCCTGGGCATTCCCCTGCAGCTGCAGCAACTGCAGCGCTGCTGGCGACTGCGGCAGTCATGGGGATCGAAGCTTCTGCCGGGGTCTCCCCTCATCTCCCTGCCACCCCTGCCCCTGGTGCTGGTGCTTTCCGCACTGTTGCTGCTCCTGGCCGGGGGGCTCACCTATCTGCTAGTTCAGGCGCGGGATCTGATCGCCGCACCCTTCAGCGGTCGGGTGATCACCGGGATCCCGATCCTGGCCGATTTGCCGGCCTTACTGATTCTGGGCCTGGCGGTGGGGCTGCTGCTACCCCTGCTGCTCTGGCCGCACACCACCTTGAGGGTTGCCCTCGGTGCCGCCCTCACCGCCTCCGCCACGGCCATCGCCCGGGGCTGGAGCCTTTGGCTTCCTGCCCTGCTGGCCGTCCCCTTCGGTGAAGGGGATCCCGTCACCGGATTCGACCTCGCCTTCACGGTGCTGCAGCTCCCGGCCCTGCATTTGTTGGTGAGCGTGATCGCCGCCCAGACCATGGTGGGCCTGGCCGGTTGCCTTTGGCTCACCTTCACGGAGGGCAACTCCCTCTCCGATCTTCGCTTTCCAGGCCTGAGCAAGCTGCAGCAACGGGTGTTGCAGCCCCAGCTGGCGGTGCTGGCCTTGGTGGCCGCCCTCGGCAGCGCCCTGGCACCGTTCGATCTGATGGTGCAGGGCAGCGGCGTCGCCTCCGGCGCGGGATTCGTGGATCTGCATGTGCGCCTGCCGCTGCGCCTTCTACTCACCGCCCTGCTGCTGCTCACCGCCGCAGGGTTGCTGGTTCCCCTGCCGCGCGACTGGTTGCGGCGGGGTGCCCTCATCCCCCTGGCGACCACGGCCCTGCTGGTTCCCTTCGCGGAGTGGATCGTCGCTCCCCTCGTGCAAAAGATGGTGGTGCAGCCCCGGGAGCTGGCCCTGGAAACCCGTTATCTCGCCCGCTCAATCCGCGCCACCCGCCGGGCCTTTGGTCTCGTGGCGGTGCGGCAGGTCACCCTCAATCCTCGCCAGTCCCTCACGCAGGACGATCTGGCCCAGGCCCCTGGCACCCTGGCCAACATCCGCTTGTGGGACAGCAAGCCCCTGCTGGCCACCAACCGGCAGCTCCAGCAGCTTCGCCTCTACTACCGCTTCAATTCCGCCGCGGTTGACCGCTATCCCCTCGCCGACGACCCGGTTCGCCAGGGTTCCCAGCAGGTGCTGATCGCGGCTCGCGAGATCGATACCGGCGCCCTCAGCAAGGACTCCCGCACCTGGTTGAACCGCCACATGGTGTTCACCCATGGCTACGGCTTCACCGTATCCACCGTGAATGCCTTCGGCCCCGACGGCCTGCCGCTGTATTTCGTCAAGGACCTTGGCCAGAGCGGCAAGGTGCAGGGGATCCCGTCCCTCGGGCTGTCGGATCAGACGGTGCGACGAGCCCTACCGGTGGGCCGACCGCGCCTTTACTTCGGTTCCGCCCCCACTCCCTACGCCATCGCCCCATCGCAGGTGCGCGAATTCGATTATCCCGAGGGCGACCTCAATGTGTATACCCACTACGACGGTGCGGATGGTGTTCCCATCCACGATCCCCTGCGGCGGTTGATGGCGGCGGCCTACCTCCGCGAACCACGCCTGCTGTTCACCGGCTCCCTCAACCCCTCATCGCGCCTGATGCTGCGCCGCCGCGTCAATGAGCGGCTGGCTGCCCTGGCGCCGTTTCTGCGTTTTGAGAGTCAGCCGTATCTGGTGACCGCCCGAGTCGAGAACCACGACGACTACGACCCTGAGCAGCATCAGTACTGGCTGCTAGAGGGCTTCACCACCAGCGGCAGCTATCCCTATTCCGACGCCAACCCCTCCGGGATCCGCTATTTCCGCAATCCCGTGAAGGCCGTGGTGGATGCCTACAACGGCAAGGTGTGGCTGTACGTGAGCGATCCAAGCGATCCGGTTCTGAAGACCTGGCGGCGCGCCTTTCCGGAACTGTTCAAGCCCCTTTCTTCCATGCCCCTGGCCCTGCAGAAGCACCTGCTGGTGCCCCGCAGTCAGTTTTCGATCCAGGCGGAACGGCTGCTGCGCTATCACGTCACCGATGTACGCACCTTTTACAACGGTGACGACGTGTGGTCGATTCCCTTGGAGATCTATGGCTCTACGAATACCCCCGTCCAGCCCTACCACCTCACCCTGCAGCTTCCGGGCAAGGAGAAGCCGGAATTCGTGCTGCTGCTTCCCTTCTCCCCCCTCAAGCGCCCCAACCTGGTGGCCTGGCTGGCCGCCCGCAACGATCCTCCCCACTACGGCGAGCAGCTCCTAGCCCGCTTCCCCCAGCAGCGGTTGCTGCTCGGCCCCCAGCAGGTGTCCTCGCTGATCGAGCAGGATCCGGCGATCAGTTATCAGTTTGGTCTCTGGAACCGGGCCGGTTCCCGCCTGATTCACGGCAACCTGCTGGTGTTGCCGGTGGGCAAGGGGCTGCTCTACGTGGAGCCCATCTATCTCCAGTCGCGCAACAACGACCTGCCCACCCTGGTGAGGGTGGTGGTGACCGATGGCCGCACCTTTGTGATGGAGCGCAACCTGCAACAGGCCCTGGCCGAACTGGTGAGCCGTAAGGGAAATGCCACCACCACAGCGCCGCCTCCGAATGGGGCACCGCGTCCTGATCAGGCAGCTCCTGGGAAGCCCTGACACAAACCTGCCCCAAATCGATCGCCGCCACTGGTCCCGCCCAATCGTTCATCTCCAATCTCGAACGCAGCGCCCATTGCCCTGCACCTTGGCGAGGCCTCTGGAGCGGCATGAAAAAGCCCCCCTTGCGGGGGGCATGGTCGCTGGATTCAGCGTTCTGATCAGGCGGCGACGGCCGTTTTGGCATCCAGCACGCCCTTGGCATAGAGGCCGGCGTAGTAGTTGATGTCGTGCTGCTTGATCTTGCTGGCGTTGCCGGCAGCCCAGAACTGCTGATAGCGATCGAGGCACACCTGCTTCATGTATTGGCGGGCCGGCTTGTTGAAGTGGCGGGGATCGAAGTTGGAGGCATCCTTGAAGGCCGCTTCCCGAACCGCGGCGGTGAAGGCCAGGCGGTTGTCGGTGTCGATGTTCACTTTGCGGACGCCGTTGCGGATGCCTTCCTGGATCTCCTCCACCGGCACGCCGTAGGTCTCGGGGATGGCGCCGCCGTACTTGTTGATCATGTCGAGCCACTCCTGGGGCACCGAGGAGGAGCCATGCATCACCAGGTGGGTGTTGGGGATGGCTTTATGGATCTCGGCGATGCGGCTGATGGCCAGCACCTCACCGGTGGGCTTGCGGGTGAACTTGTAGGCGCCGTGGCTGGTGCCGATGGCGATCGCCAGGGCGTCCACGTTGGTCTTGGCCACGAAGTCGGCGGCTTCAGCGGGGTCGGTGAGCAGCTGGGAGTGGTCGAGGGTGCCCTCGAAGCCGTGGCCGTCCTCGGCTTCTCCCTGGCCGGTCTCAAGGGAGCCCAGGCAGCCCAGTTCACCTTCCACGCTCACACCGATGGCGTGGGCCACATCCACCACTTCCTTGGTGACGCGCACGTTGTAGTCGTACGAGGCCGGGGTCTTGGCGTCGGCCTCGAGTGAGCCATCCATCATCACGGAGGTGAAGCCGTTGGCGGCGGCACCGAAGCAGGTGGCAGGGCTGTTGCCGTGGTCCTGGTGCATCACCACCGGGATGTCGGGATAGGTTTCGACGGCGGCCAGGATCAGGTGACGCAGGAAGTTCTCACCGGCGTACTGGCGGGCGCCGCGGGAGGCCTGCAGGATCACCGGGCTGTCGGTCTCGTGGGCCGCCTCCATGATCGACTGGACCTGCTCCAGGTTGTTCACGTTGAAGGCGGGGATGCCGTAGCCGTTTTCGGCGGCGTGGTCGAGCAGCAGCCGAAGCGGAACGAGCGCCATGGGAAACCTCGAGAATGGGGGGAAAGCGACGACCAGCGGGATCCCCCGCCGTGCCTGGCGGCGAGTCTAGGGGATGCCCAACTGGCTTCCGTTGCTTCCGGCGCACCCGAGCCGTTGATGCCGGTGGGCCGCATCACACAGCCCCTGGCTGGCCGCAGCTTCCGCCAAGCCCGGCACCATCGGCCGTCCTTCGCGGGCGGCACTTGCCCACCAGCCGATCAGCCTTCGCACTGGCGCAATCCTGCCGTCCTCCCAGGTGCGCTCGAAGGCGAGCTCGGGATCGGCGGCAACCGGCCGCAGGGGCTCCCCGCGCCGGGCGATCGCCAACTGAAAGCCGTGCACGTAATCGGCCTGGTTGGAAGACCCGAGCACCAGGGTGGCATCACGGCCGTACAGCTCGAGCCAGCAGCCCCGGCCCGCCCGGGTCACCGAGGCCAAATTCACCTGCGCCGGCAGCCGCCGGCCCCGGCAGTCGCTGAGATCGAGCTGAATCAGGGCGATGTCCTCGGCATCGACCGCGGCCATGGCGGTGGCTCCCTTCGGGTCAGGGAGGGGGCGCTCCCGGATCGCCGTGCTCAGCCGGGCGGCCTGGAGCTCAGCAGGTCCGATCAGCCACTGCAGGATGTCGAAGGCGTGGGTGCCGAGGGCGCCGAGGACCCCTCCTCCCGCCGCCGCTTGGGAGTACCAGCTCCAAGGGCGCCCCGCGTCGGCGCGGCTGGCCATCAGCCAGTCGAGTTTCACCAGCCAGGGTTCTCCCAGCACCCCTTCGGCGATGAGGGCGGCTAGCTGCTGGAAGACCGGCACGGCGCGGTATTCGAAATCCACCGCCACACAGAGATTGCGGCGGATGGCCAGCCGCTGCAGCTCCTCGATGGCTTCGGCTTCGAGGGCCACCGGCTTCTCCAGCAGCAGGTGTTTGCCAGCCTCAAGGGCCTGGCGGGCCAGATCGAAGCGGGGGGCTGGTGGGGTGGCGATCACCACGGCTTCCACCCGCGGGTCGGCCAGAACGGCGCTGAAATCGGTGCTGCCGCTGAGCTCGGCCGCATGGCAGGCCCGCTCCAGTCGTTCAGCGCGGGGATGCCAGAGGGCCACGGGCTCGGTGCCGGGGCAATCCCGCAGGGCCGGAAGGTGCACCGACTCACCAAAGCCGAGGCCGGCGATGGCGACGCCGAGGGGACGGTGGGTTGGGGCAGCCATGGAGGGGAGAAGGCTTGGGAGGGGGGTGCTGGCGGGGGGTCAGCCTGTGGGGCCCCGATCGCTGCTGGCTCGCGCCGCCGCCGCGCAGGCTTTCTGCAGGGTGGCCGCCACGAGCGGATCGCCCCCGGTGGGCTGCCAAGTGGCGTTGAAGCGGGGCAGGCCATTGACGGCCACATCGCGGTAGAGCCTGAGGTCGCAGTCGAGCTCCATCACGACCAGTGTTCCAAAGGGCTGGCGGGCGCTCCGGGGTTTCAATTCCGGGGTTTCAGGAGCGGCGGAAGCCGGCGGAGCAGTCGCTTCCGGCTCGGCCAGGGGCTGAAAGCGGCTCAGCACCGACAGGGTGCCGCGGCGATCCCGCCGCAGGCTGCCGGCATCCCACCACTGGCGCCCGGTGGCGGAAGCCGGAACCTCCCGCCACTCCACCGGCCCGGCCCAGGCAGGCTGAAGGCCCGGCCACCAGGCAGCCGGCGCCGGGGGCAGGGCCAGGCCCACGAGAAGAAGGGCGATGGGAAGCAGGGCCTGCCGCCAACCCAGCCGACATCGGCCCCCAACCAGGCGCTGCCGCTGGGAGCCGGGGGGCCGTCGCTTCATGGGGCCACCGGCAGGCTGCGACGGGATGGCGCATGCAGGCGCAGCAGGGTGGCCAGGGTGGAGCGCAGGGCTGTGCGGGGCACGATCGTGTCCACGAAGCCGTGCTCCATCAGATATTCGGCCGTCTGGAAATTGTCCGGGAGCTTTTCGCGCAGGGTCTGCTCGATGACGCGGCGCCCGGCGAAGCCGATCAGGGCCTTCGGCTCGGCCAGGATCAGATCGCCCAACATGGCGAAGCTGGCGGTCACTCCGCCGGTGGTGGGGTGGGTGAGCAAAGGGATGTAGAGGAGTTCGGCCTGGCGGTGCCGTTCGAGGGCGCCGGAAATCTTGGCCATCTGCATCAGGCTGAGCATGCCCTCTTGCATGCGGGCGCCACCGGAGGCGCACACGATCAGTACGGGCCAGCGCCGGGCCGTGGCCTCCTCGATCAGGCGGGTGAGTTTTTCGCCCACCACCGAACCCATCGAGCCCCCCATGAAGCGGAAGTCCATCACCCCGAGGGCCAGGGGCATCCCCTCGAGGCGGCAGAGGCCGGTGACCACCGCATCCCGCAGGCCGGTGCTCTGCTGGCTGTCCCGCAGGCGATCGGCGTAGGAGCGGCGGTCCTTGAAGGCGAGAGGATCGGTGGGAGAGAGCTCGGTATCCAGGGCTTCGAAGCTCCCCTCATCGGCGATCAGGCGGATGCGTTCCTCGCTGTCGATCCGGTGGTGATGGCCACAGCCCTTGCAGACGTGGGCATTGGCCACCAGATCCTTCCGGTACACCACCAAGTCGCATTCGGGGCACTTGCTCCAAAGACCGTCCCCCTCATCGGGTTCGGGCCCCTGGCTGGATCGCACCAAAGGGGCGTTTTTTTGGCGATCGGCGAACCAGTCGAACAGGGACATGGGCGGGAGGAGGCTCCGTGCGGTTCGGGGGCGGACCTGGTCGAAATCTATTTAACGCTGCCGCGTCCATGGGGGACGGTGGGCTGTTCGGCCGCTCTAGAGGGGGCTCCCCGGCACCAGGCCGGGGAGCATCAGCTGCAGCCAGGGCTGGACCCCCAGCAACCACACCAGCGCGGTGCCGGCGGCGAGGAATGGGCCGAAGGGAAAGGGCTGGTTCGGACCCAGCCGACCCAGGATCCGGGCCATTCCCCCCACCAGGGCCCCGCCGAGCACGGCGAGGGCCACCGCCACGCCGAGCCCGCCGGGCCCGAGCCAGGCGCCCATCAGGGCCGCGAGTTTGGCGTCCCCCAGACCGAGGGCCGGCCGACCGAAGGCCCGCTCGGCCAGGGCGCTGACGGCTTCGAAACCCAGCAGTCCCAGGGCCGTGGCGACCAGATGCTCCATCAGAAGATGGCGTCCGGTGGCCGGGTCCTGGAGGAAGCCCAGCAGGGCGGTGAAGGCCAGGCCGATCAGCACCCCCCAGCGCAGCATCGGTTCGGGAAGCCAGAGGCGGTCGAGATCGATCAGAACCATGGGGAGTAGCCAGCTGACCAGGAGCCAGCCGGCCACCAGGAGGAGCACCGGATCGGCCCCGGCACCCATCAGTTCCGGCCTGGCCAGCAACACCGCCACCCAGAGGCCGGCGCAGAGGCTCTCCACCAGCGGGTAACGGGCCGCGATCGGCTGATGGCAGTGACGGCAGCGTCCCCGCAGCACTAGCCAGGCCAGAACGGGGATGTTCTCAAACCAGGCCAGGGGAGTGCCGCAGCGGGGGCAATGGCTTCCCGGCCAGATCAGGGATTCCTCCCGGGGCAACCGCCAGGCCACCACGTTGATGAAACTGCCGATGCAGGCTCCGATCAGGCCCACCGGGGCCGCCAGCAGCGGGATCAGGGGCTGGATGGGGTCGAGGGGGGAGGGCATGGAATCGGGAAGCCTGGGGGGGAACCTCAGAGCGGACCCCGGGAAGGAGCCGGGCGGTTGGGCCGGCTTCGGCCACCGCTGCGGATACGCAGCCAGTCGATCGGCACGAAGTGCTCGTCGGGCAGCAGCACCGGCGCCTCGAACACCACCCGTCCTTCCGTGGCAGCGGCCTTGAGCACAATTCCTGCAGGCTCGATCCCGCCGGGACCGGAGGAGAGAAAGCGGAAATACACCTGACGGGCGAGCTGGAGCACCACCGAGCTGTTGATCCGATCCAGCCGCAGTGCCTGGAACCCTGCGATCGGGGCGCTGCCGTTCAACGAACCCGAAGCCGACCGGATCTCGAAGGAAGGAGCTTTGCGCGGGCCGGGAGCCCGCGCAGGGGTTGGGGGCGAATCCTCGATTCCATCAAGGGGCCCATTCGTGGCGGTGTCGGCGCTGATGACGCGGCTGCAGCGGAACGACGCGCAGGGGGAAGAACCCGTTGCACTGCAGCGAGTGTAGGGCTGCCGCAGGAATCAAGCGAGATTTTTCTTCTCCTCAATCATGCGGTGGATGGTCGGGGTGAGGATCAGT
>Ga0209597_1000138_pt1 | contig 46939 bp, 26 predicted proteins | sample M_140625_MF_Meta_FD_187316 | JGI IMG/M metagenome (GOLD analysis project Ga0209597, IMG submission 187316) | Freshwater microbial communities from Lake Montjoie, Canada to study carbon cycling - M_140625_MF_MetaG (SPAdes) (version 2) | ecosystem: Environmental > Aquatic > Freshwater > Lake... | reverse complement strand
CTACAGGTGCTACAGGAGCCATAGGCGCAACAGGAGCAACAGGTGTTACCGGTGCCGTAGGCGCAACAGGAGCGACAGGACATACTGGTGCCGTAGGCGCAACAGGAGCAACAGGTGTTACTGGTGCTGTAGGCGCAACAGGAGCAACAGGTGCTACAGGATCACGTGGAGCAACAGGTGTTACTGGCGCGGTTGGAGCTACTGGCGCAACAGGACCACAAGGACCACCAGCTATATCTTCCGGAACGATAACATATTATTTTGATACAAGCTCAGGAGTTGATAAAGGACCAGGTCTTTATGGAAGTGGTACTTCTGGCACACCTATTGGTCCTGGTTATGTGTATTATGATTTATTAAATGTAAGCATACTACCTGGAGCTTTTCTATACCCAATGGACAATTATTTTAATTTAAATTCTACAGGAGATGACCCGTTTAATGGAGTAGCGCCATCATCGGCAGCATCATATCCATCGCCTGGGGTTTTAGTTACTTCAAAGTGTTTTTTAGCTTATGTAGCACCTTTTAATGGTGAAGTAGTTGGAGTTAATGTTAATTCAGCATATTCACGAAATTATTTTAGTGGAGCTATTTTTGATTTTATAATAATGGATAATACTGCTTCTCCTCCTACACTTACTGCTGGTCAAACGCAATGGACAACGGGATACACAAGACCAAACCAGATGACAGGATGGTCAAATACAATTTCAAGTCCAACTTTTAAAGCAGGAGATTTAATATTTTGTTACATTGTTGATGTTGGTGCTGACTATTGGGGGAATGTTATACCAATTCCATCAGATATTGGAATATTTAATGTTACATTGTATTTAAAATTTTAAGATTTAGTATACAAAGTTTCAAGTTTGATATATAAAAATTAATTAAAATTAAAAAATATTAGAGTTATTTATAATAAATAAAATATTTACTATAAGTAAATAAGTAAATGTCAAATCCTCCCCAAAAATATATAAGATATCCGTATGTTAAATTTACTAATTTAAAAGGTGAAAATGGAGCAGGTTCAAATGGTATTTCAATTGGCGATAATGCGGGATATGCAAATCAAGACAACAGTTCTATTGCGATAGGTAATAATGCCGGTTATAGTTCACAAGGAAGTTCTGCTATTGCGATTGGATTTAATGCAGGACAAACAAATCAAGGACGAAATGCGATTGCTATTGGTTCAACCTTTGCTGCTGGTTTTGGTGCACCAGGTTCTACTGGTCAAGGAATAAATTGTATTGCTATTGGTGCTGGAGCTGGTCAAACAAAACAAGCATTAAATTCCATTGCTATTGGTAAAGGCGCTGGAGGTTCTAGTCAAGGTAATGGTTCTGGTGGTGCTGGCGAATCAATCGCTATTGGCACATCTGCTGGTTCTGTCAGTCAAGGTTCTTTTGCTATTGCGATAGGACAAAGTGCAGGATCGAATTCTCAAGGAGGTTATGGTATTGCGATTGGTTCAAATTCTGGTCAAACTCTCCAAGGAAATAACGCAATAGCTATTGGTCAACAAGCAGGTCAAACAAATCAAATAACAGGTGCTATAGCTATTGGTTATTATGCTGGTAGTTCGGTCCAGGGAACAAATGCGATTGCTATTGGAGTCAATGCTGGAGCAAATACACAAAAAGATAATTCAATTGCTATCGGAACTAATGCGGGGCTTTCAGGTCAATATTCAAGCTGTATAGCAATAGGTAACAATGCGGGTTCTTATAATCAGGGTCCTCATATTGGTTCTGCTTATCGTGCCATAGCTATTGGTGAAAACGCTGGTTTCACAGGACAAGCGGGATTATCCGTTGCTCTTGGAGCATTTGCAGGTCAAACAAATCAAGGATTAGCTTCTGGTGGTGGTACTTCTATTGCTATTGGTTATAATGCTGGAGGTAATTATCAAGGTGCGAGTTCTGTAGCAATTGGCAGTTCTGCTGGTCTAAATACACAAGGTACAAATGCGATTTCTATTGGTGGTGCAGCAGGATCAACTGCGCAAGGTGGTTGGGGTATTGCAATTGGAAATTTGGCAGGAGGTTCGACTCAAGGTCAATATTCTGTAGCAATTGGTTATCAAGCAGGACAAATTGCACAAACTGCTGACGGTATTGCAATTGGACGATTAGCAGGAGGTTCTACTCAACAACAATATTCTATAGCAATTGGTTATCAAGCAGGATTTGATAGTCATGGTGTTCATGTTGGTGGTCAAGGTAGAGCTATTGCAATTGGTGAGTCAGCAGGACAATCTGCACAATGTGGTTTGTCTGTTGCCATCGGTGCTGGTGCAGGACAATATGACCAAGGGCGCGGTGTTGTTGCTATTGGACAAGCGATTGCGATTGGTTATAATGCTGGTAATCGTTCACAAGGAGCATATGCTGTAACAGTTGGTGGTTATTCAACAGGACAAACTGCACAAGGACAATATGCGGTTGCGTTGGGTTATGGTGCTGCTGGTACAAATCAAGGAAGTTCTGCTATTGCGATTGGTTTTCAAGCCGGTGGCACAAATCAAGGACAAAATGCGATTGCTATTGGCGCATCCTTTGCTGCTGGTTTTGGCTCTCCAGGTACTACTACTCAAGGAACAAATTGTATTGCTATTGGTGCTGGAGCGGGTCAAACAAATCAATCACTAAATTCCATTGCGATTGGTAAAGGCGCTGGAGGTTCAAGTCAAGGTCTGGCTGTAGGTGACTCAGTTGCCATTGGTACATCTGCAGCTTATGCGAACCAAGGAGGAAACTCAATTGCTATTGGTAATGAAGCAGGTAAAACAGCTCAAGGAAGTTATTGTATTGCGATTGGTGTAAGCGCTGGATCATATACACAAGGTCAAGGTCCTGGAAATACGGGTGGTTCTATTGCTATTGGTTACCAAGCAGGAGCGACAGGACAAAGTGAAAATGCAATTGCTATAGGTTATCGAGCAGGTCAACATTCACAAGGTGTTATTGGAACTGGAATTGGGAATAAAGGTGGAGGTATTGCGATTGGCTCTGGAGCCGGTCAAACAAATCAGGCTGCATATACAGTAGCAGTGGGTTATCAATCAGGAGCACACACACAAGGTGAATTTTCTATAGCAATTGGTTATCAAGCCGGTTATTCAAGTCAACGTTCTAATGCTATCGCTATAGGATATTTTGCTGGACAATATACGCAAGGAACAAATGCGATTGCTATAGGACAAAATGCGGGTCAAACCGGGCAAGCAGCTAATAGCATTGTAATTAATGCTTCTAGTACAGCTATAAACGGTGCTACAGCATCTGCTACATACATTGCACCTATTAGAACAGTTAATCCACCATCCTCAAACTATTTAACCTATGATAATACAAATAACGAAGTCACAAAAAATACCACTTTAGGAAATTTTCTTGTATTTGATTCTGGTAAATTATACTTTACTCCTACAGACCCAGCCCTCGCACCATATAGTTATACAATAAATACAGGTGATGTATGGATTACCGGTGGTGTATAATTACGTAATATACTGCGCAACTATAATAACAATAATTTAAACTATGTCTTTATAAATATATAAAAATTTCATATATTTATATAATAAATGCCTGTTTATTCTATATCGAGAACAACACAATATACAACAGTCACTGCTTTAGAAACGAAAACAAACCAAGATGGTGTTAGTTATAATGGCTTTGATGCCGAAGGTTACGCATCAAGTTTTGTTGTAACCTTATTAACAGTATGTCCAACAGCTAATAGAACATGGAATTATAATGTTCCAGCAACACCAACAGCAGAATCTGTTTGGTATCCATACTCTATAACATTAACAGTTTCTGGAGGAAATCCTCTTGGGAATGGTGCAAGACCAGGATTTGCTTATTTAAATTTATATACTTCAACAGGAGGATATTTAATGGGTTCTTTCAGTTCTAATTCTTTAGCATACGCAGGCACAACATCTATTACTTTAACAACCGGACCATCGGTTCAGGCAACAACATTTACTTTTACAAATTCACGCAATACAATAACTTTAACCGCTAATACAACATTTTTAGCAGGTTTTGTCGCTCCAACAACAGCAACAGCATTTTGGAACATTTTTGCTAGAACGACCAGTCAAACAAGTCAAAATATATATTACGACAACAGTGTTGTATATAATGGTACATTTTCAACAGCAACTATAAACAATGCAACACAATCATTGATGGGTTTTATTACATATAATGCCGGACCAGTTCAACCAACAAGTTTAGCTATCACTACAACTACTAACGGAATATCAATTATATGTCAGGGGAATGAAAGTCAGAGTATTAGCACCGGCTCTGTTGGTGCTGTAAGTCAGGTTATGTTCTTCTATTCTCTAACATTGGGGGGAACATATAATGTGCTAGGAATAGATACCTCTATTACACGAACGCTAATCTCAGGAACTACATACCAATATACAGCTGACATTACAGGTACATTAAATTTAGGTAAAATTTATTATTTTAAGGTTGCTACAAGAAACGATGTTTCAATTCAATATGAGATTGATAATGTCGGTTCTGTTGCGGCTAGTCAACAAAGTGCGGCAGTTCAGGCTCTTTACGGCAATTTAATTCATACACGAAGTGTGGGTAGTGTATGGGGTTCGTCAACTGCACAAATTAGAAGTGGTTTACTATGGAACAATTGTATAATTAAAAAACGAAATGACACAAACACTACATGGATATAAGGTTAATTTTTGGTTTACCACATAAAATTAAACCTTCTCTAAAAATACACGATACCCCATATGCAGTATTTTATATTTACCTTCGTATTTTTTAAAAAATCTATTTATACCTTCATGTGGTGATTCAAAATTGCCGTTATTTGGTTCATAGTTGTATAAATAGTCGTCGATTGCCATTATTCCGCGTTTATTCAGTAACTCCCAAGAAAGTATCAGATCCGCAAAACAATCTAATGCTAAGTGACTTCCATCTACATATACAAAATCATATTTATCGTTTGTTTTTATCATATTCATCAAGACTTCTACAGAGTCACCCTTTATTCCTTTGACTCGATCATTTAAACCCTCTATTTCTATATTTTTATAAAAGGATGATTCTACCTTTAACTCGTCTATATTATTTAATATTTCAACATTTTTTTCTATGTTCCCTTCAATGTAGTTACTCCATTTATCTACACCATAACCGATCGAATTTGGTATAAGTTTAACAATATTTATCAATGATATTCCGGAATATGTCCCTATTTCCAATACCTTGATTTCCTGGTTATCTAAAACTTTTTTATAATTATTATTAAAATATTCAATAGCTTCTATAAAATACTGCTTATGTCCTTGTGGTATATCACACGTCCAGTTATACATCCCCTTATATTCAAGTTTTTCTTGTAATATGTATTCATTTAATAATTTATTTGCTTGATTTTCCCATGACAGCTTTGAAGCCCATTCGTAATTTTTATCTATAAGCTCATTCTTCAGGTTTACATTTTTAGGATCCAAATATTTTTTAATTTTAAAAATCGCTTTTTCTTGCCAGTCTACATCTCTAGCATCCCCGTTTATTATTACTCCTCTATGACCAACCGTGTTTTGTAATGCCGCAAGATGATTTGTAACTACAAGAGTTTTAGTCAACGCTGCCTCCAAGGCCGTTAAACAAAAAGTTTCAGCAAAAGTGCAAGGATAAAACCACACATCGGAAGATAACCACGCTTCGGCAAGTTGTTGCTTATTTACCCACCCGTGATAATAAATATTCATACTATTTTTGGTTTTATTATACTCAAGCATTAACTCGCGAATTTTATTCATCATATCGCCCTGGACATTATTTACCCATTCTCCATCAATGTCGCAGTAAATATGTAATGAAGCAAGTGGTTCAAAATCGTATATTTTTGGCCACATTTGTAACAATTCTAATAACCCTCTATTGGGAAACGATGAATATATAAATTTATATTTATGCTTTACCATAATATCGTCGTTTTTAAATTTTTTAAAATCGATTCCATAATAAAATGGCACTGTTATATCCTTTAGAGATGGAAAAATTTCTGTAAAATATTCTACATGCCATTCCGTTAAACAAAATATTTTTTTCAACTTTTTATCCATAGGTATAACAATGCCCGTTGGTGTCAAATCGTGGACAACAAGATATACATTTTCAATAAACCCTTTAAAAGTGACTGGCAAATATTCTGAATATCTACTAACAATACACGTATGTATATAATTTTGTTTTATAAATGAATAATAATCTGATAGTGGTTTATATATAACACCTTCAAATTTTTCTTCTCCAGCACAGTTACAAAAAACATACACATCGAATAATCCGGACTTTTGGATATACCTTGCGTGTTCAATAATATATGTTTCTGATCCTCCGACACCAATGGTCAATATGCTACTGCCAGACCAATTATTGAAACCACCATCAGCATGAAAAACAAAAATCGGTTTATCAGGCACCTTTGGAACATAATCTTCAATCGGTATAGTTAACTTTTCATAAATTTTATACCAAGACACTATTTCTTGATAAGAGTCAGCATCTGATTTATTATTCTTTAAAAATAGTTCAGCTGCTTTTAAGCCAAGGTTATATTCTTTTAGGTCGTAACATATCTTACAAAGAAATTTGGGTAAAAAATGGAAACTCAATGTTGGTTTCAAAGAATACTGACAATGTATGGGAAATCCAATCTCGAATGCTTTCTTAAAATATCCAAATGCTTTATTAAAATTGTTTTCCAAATAATAGTGAACACCGATAAAATACAATGCTTCTGGTCTTGATTCATCCGCTTTATAGCACTTGTTATATAACTCTTCACATTCGTGCCAAGGCTTGTTCAATTTAAAATTCGCAATCCTTGCCGACTCAAAAAGTGCATCTACACGCTCTTGGACAAAACCACTATTCGAGAATTCGACTCTCTTTGTAAAATAGTAAAATGATTTCTCGTAATCTTCTAATAAGTTATATGTTTGTGCCAAATAATAATATGCTCTTGGATCGTGTGGGTTTTCTTCTATCTCTTCGTATAATAATTTTAAATCAAGTTGTTTTCTTTCCATTGTCCTTTTTTCCATATACTCAAATCTTCGATCATCTATATAAGAAGACTCTTTTGGTATTACAATATTTATATTATTTTTATCTGTAATAACCTCGTGTATCTTGTGAACATATTTAAGTCCTGAATTACTTTTTATAATACGGTTAGAACCATAAATTGTATCATCACTTTTAATGAATAAAGTGAATGAGTTAGCAAATTGATCGCCACGGACTTCGTTTAAAAATCCTCTTAAATCCCCATTGATTACATATGTGTCATCTAGTATAGTAATAAATTTACACGATGTTCCAGCCAACTCTAAGCAACGATTTCGGCTTTCTCGAAAATTAATAAATGGTTCTTCATATAAATTACCTTTTTTTTTACCAACTAAAACTTTATTAATAATACTTATCGTATCATCTGTGCTACCTGTGTCTAGTATAGTCCATCTATCAAAAAATGGTAAGTTGTCTATTAACATTTCTTCAAACTGTGAACCACCATTTTTAACCATGATACATAAGTGATTTAAATTGTCATATTCTAGTTCTTCTTTTCCACCTTTTTCGGTTATAAAATAATGAAAATTATTTAAAAAGTCGTCGAATAAAACATCAGGAATATATAACACATAATTAGTATTTGTTATCTTTAATTTTTTCTTATATGTGTCTGACTCATACAGATACCTATTGTAACTTGTTAGTAATAGTGGCTTGTTTTCTTGTATAAAATTCATATCTATATCGGTATCTTTTTCAGAATAAATAAACATATTATCGCCTACTATGGCTTTATCAGAATTATCATGGTCGACAATATTATCTATATATTTACTAATATTGATATTTGATACGTTAAACTTTTTTATATTTTCTAAAATATTTTCTAGGTGTTCTGATTTAGTCTCTAATATATATACATTTTTAAAACTTTTTGAGCATTGAATAGGTATAAAACCACCATGAGTGGTGTTATATGTTATTAAGTTTTCTATTTTTAAACTACTAAGTTCATTTATTAATGAAATGATTCTCTCCAGTCTCGCAACATCATTATAAATGTTCAAATTATAAAATGATTCGTGATTAAATTTAGTAAATTCGCCATTATTTACACAATATTCTCTCCCTTCTATTTTTATTATCATTTCTAATAATTTAAATAATTTGTATTAATATTTTTAAACTATTATTTATGTTAAAAATATATTCATCCATATAATCTATTTTGTATATTTATTATTTAAATAAAATAACATAATATTATCTATAATACCGTTTGTTAATATAGAAAATATTAAATATTTCAAATACAATGAATATACCGAATACAACGAATACAAGTAAACTTCTTTTTTTAGAACCTTCGTGGATTGGTACCGGATTAACTAAAGAAATATATTTTATCATATATGGAATCATTGATTGTATAAATACTAAAAAAACAAATCTAGTTATTAATAATTTTAGATTAGAGCCAATGACTCATAAATTTTGTAATATAGACGATATTTTAAATATTCATCATTTGAATATTTTATTAAAGGAGTATAATATTGCTGTATTCGATAGATCGAATGTTTCATTCAGTATTGACAGTGTTACTTATGGTTTAGATGACAAAATCATAGACATAACTTCGGAGACTCTTTCTAAATTTTATACCAATAACAAATTAGTAATACCAGCATATACGTTTTTGAATGACATAAATGGCGATCCTTATCCAGGGCAAATGAAATACTTATTTATAAATTATACAATTAATGGTATAAAAACGGAAGAAAAATATACAGAATATATTTCTAATGATATTGTTATAAACTTACAAACTCCTACTAATATTAATACCTGGGATCAAATAACTAAATGTCACGTTGAAAACAAACAGTTGTTCGACTATTTTTTGAAAAATATACAATTCAGTTGTAGACTTGTTGACCATAGTGAAAATACATTATTGGTTGACTGTCAACAGAAATATGTTTATTTTGATGATGTGAATTTTACGAATAAAAAAATAAATGTTATACATTTAAGGGTAGAAAAGAATGTCATGGAACATATGCTTGGCAGCAATAAAATGACACAAGAAGCGTATGATATAGCGCTACAAAATAAATATATAAATATGATTGAAAGGTATTTTTCTAAAAATGATATTATTTTTGTTTTATCATATGATTTTGATAATAGTGTAATGAAGTTTTTAAAAGATAATGAATATGAATTTTACTATACTAAGAAAAATATATTTGATGGAAGAGAGAAACATGCTATTATTGACTTACTTGTTGGTCAGAAATGTAATAACTGTTTCATAGGAAATTGGAACTTTGATAATATGAATGGTTCAACATATAGTTATATATTGTATGTGCGAAATGATGCTGTAAAAAATATATTTATTGATATGTATGACATTAAAGAACGAGAATTATTAAAAGATAATATAAATTTTTATAATATAAATAATAAAACATTGAATGAATTAGTTAATAACAAACATACTGATAAAAATACAGTTCATTCATATCTTGATTTATATGAACAACTCTTATCAACAAAGAAATATAAAGCAAAAAATATATTAGAAATAGGTATTGGTTATCCTGGTCATAACGGCGGGAGTATTAAAATGTGGAATGATTATTTTGTAAATGCTAACATCTACGCATTAGATATTCAATATATAAATGATATTTGGGATCAAATTAAAAATAAAGATAGAATAAAACTTTTCACGTCAATTGATGCATATGATGAAATAAATTTCAAAGAATTATTGTTAGATAAAAATATTAAGTTTGATATGATGTTAGATGATGGTCCACATTCATTAGAAAGTATGAAACAATTTATAAAATTATATAGTCAACTTATGACCGAAGATGGTATATTAATGATAGAAGATGTTCAGGATATTGAATGGATCGAAAAACTAAAATTAGTTGTCCCCGATCATCTTAAAGAATATATACAGTCTTATGATTTACGTTCAAATAATAATAGATACGATGACATTGTTTTTACCATAAATAAAAATAAAAAATATGAAGCTAATTATACTATAGATGGCGCTGAAACTATACAATATATTTTTAAGAATAATATAGATGGTGTATTGGTAGAATGTGGGGTAGACAGTGGAAATTTTGAACTATTATGGATAAAGGAATTACAGAGACTTCATATGTTGCGTGATATATATATGTTTGATACTTTTAATGGGTTAACAGAACCATGTGAATATGATCACACGCGTAGTGATGCTATTTTATATAGTATGTCAAAAGATGATGTATATAATAAATGGAAATCAAGTATAGTAAACGATGAGACTAATAATTGGTGTTATATACCCTTAGACAGTGTTAAGCAAAATTTAAATTCTACAGGTTATCCTGAAAATAACCTTCATTATATAGTAGGTGATGTATTACAAACATTAGAAGATAAAGTCAATATTCCAGAAAAAATAGCTGTATTACGCTTAGATACTGATTGGTATGAATCTAGTAAATTTGAGCTTGAAAAATTATATGATAACGTTGTAGACGGTGGCTTAATTATATTTGATGACTATTATCATTGGGAAGGTCAAAGGAAGGCAACAGATGAATTCTTTGAAAAGCTAAATATAAAATATGACTTTATTGATACCAAAAATGGTAAAACATCTGTTATTATTAAAAAATAATAAATAAATCACGTTTTAAATAAATTAATTTAAATTTTAAATTTATTTATTTACCAATAATATTTATTTGATTATTTTTTCATTATAAACCATCTATTTATTCCAAATGTTTCATTGTATATAAACTCGCATTTAAAATAACCACAAATCGTCTTTAATAATTCATCATTATAAACATAGTGATGTAGACACCTATTATTGAAATTATCTAAACTTCTTTTCGCAAATGCTTGTAAATTTCCTGCCGGAGGATCCATACTTAAATCATGATTCATTAAAATTTCAGGGAGTGTAGTTAAATCATCTTCGCCAACATTTTTTTCGTATTGTGATAATAGCGTTGAAAACTCTGAATAATTTCTTTTATGGTCGAAGCAAGCGGATTTCTCTGGAACAATAATAATAATAAACCCATCATTTTTTATAATTCTCAACCATTCATTTATTGCCTTTAGTGGATTTGCTATATGTTCTAGTGAATGCGATGAAAATAAAAAATCATAACACTCATTTGTAATATTTGTTATATTAACAGCATCGTTTATTATTACTTTTCCCTTTTTATTATGATAATAATTGTATTCATCTGTATGGTTAGACCAAACAGTATCTTTTGAAAAAATAACATTATCCATTCTAATAGCATTTTCATAAATTACAACTCCCGAGCTAGACGGACCTCCTATTTCAACTCCAATTTTATTAATAGTTATTTCAGTTAAGATTTCATTCAATGATTTGTTAGTTGAATAAGTTTTGTTATTTTTTATTTTGAATTGGGCATTAGATAAGGGTATATATTTATCTCTAGGATAAGTATACGAAAAGTGTGAAACTTGCGATGAATGTAAGTTGGAGAAAATAGGATTATTTTTAAATAGCCAAAATTCAGGAGCCATTCTGTCTGGACTTTCCTCTGATAACAAAGGTAACGTTCTTACGTAGTTTGTATTTGCCCACCAAAAATTACCCGAATAATGCGAAGGATGTTTGAGAGGATCATTTAATATCCATCCTTCTACTGTTCTATCAATATCTCTGTTGTAATTACATCCAACAGTATCATAGTTATTATCTAAAAGAGATATACATATTTTTCTTTGCTCCACCAAAAAATACAACATATAATCGATCCAGTCATTTTCTTTATTGTCATTTGGATTATACCTCACACCTTTTGTATGAATATATAACATGTATGAATTAGGGTTTTTTTCTGAAAAGTTTTTCATAAAATTAATAGTCGGATTTTCGTATAATTCAATATTATGTGAATAGTTTATAACTTCGCATTTTTCACCATACAAATTTTTAATTGGAACGCCAATATTAATAATGTAAATTTTATCAAATATATCTATACATTCAGTAGTATTTAATTTATCAACTAAATAATCTAATCGATATGTTCCTACGTTTACCATATTACAGCTATGAATAAAACAATATTTTTTGATTCTATCTTTATGTGCGATACTATCCCATATATCTCCGGAATCTGTATACTCAATTGTTTTGAAATCTTCGTAGTTTATAAATTTTAGATTGTCTTTATATTTTGTGGATAGTTTGTTTGTGTTAATAGAGTCTTCAGACAATATTTTAAAACCAGCATCCAGTAATCTATTACATCTTATATTCTCAAATGTTTTGCTATTGTATATTTTTCCGTGAATATCCATTACTGAGTGGACGTTTAAAATTACTTTACACTTTGCTAACTCTTTATCTCTTTCTGCCCCCCATCCTGAAATGATATGGATCTTAAAGCCCTTGCCAATAAGGCATTCTACTACATCTTTCTTTTTGTAAAACAAAGAATCAATATCGTTAGTTTCAGTATTTCCATATGTTATAATCCCAAAATCATATATTTTTTGTTCATTAGAATTTAATTCCTTTAATAATATGTTTTCTTTTTCATAGAATTGATATTCCAATAACTCGCCACATAAGTTATGATTTTTAATTATTTTTAAATTTGAAAAACTATAGTCGTAAATTTTTAGATAAGGATATTTGTATATTAGTGATTTCAATAAGTCCAAGTTGTATGAAATAGATAGAGGCTCTGTATTCAAAAAACTTAATTCGACGTCTGTATTTTTATATTTATTAAGTATTCTATCGTCTACAATATTCATTATGTAACTAATTCTTTTTGGATTACACGATAAGACAAAATCTGTATTTTGAGTATAAACAATTTTATATATTTGATTAGGGGTTTCGTTTAAGCTATTTATATAATCTTCCAGAACCTTGAAATTGTGTCCATTAAAAGCATACATTATCCATAAATTTTCATCATTGTTTACATTATCGTCTGTAGTTTTTTCAACATTCACTGTATCGCTATCGGTAACTATAAGTGTAAGTTTAACTTCTTCGTCTTCTTCCTCTTCTTCTTCTTTGTTTTTGATTATAAATAGTATATCATCATATCTTCCTTTTATATGTCGTCTATCAATATGATAAGAAACCTTCTTTAAGTTATGCGGAACTTCATTATGTAAAACTTGGCACCAATCAATCTGCTGAACATCTTCGATAACAATTATACCGTTTTTATTTAATAATTGTGGGTAATTATTTATAACATAAATCATAGATTCAAGCGTATGAGGACCATCATCAACGATTACATCGAATTTTATATTATTTTCTATAAAATAATTTAATGTTTCTTCACAATAAGCATTACATTTTTTAGTTATAATTCTTTTATATTCTGATAAAAATAATGGAGCATCGTTTATATCCAATCCGTAAATTTTGGCATTAACAAAATAATCACTCCATAATTTAAGAGACCCACCTCTTTCGATTCCTATTTCAAGCACAATTTTTGTTGTTAGTTGTCTTTTTTTGAATACTTCTTCATAAATATCAACATAACTATGATGTGAATTTTTATCAGTTAAATTATTATCAACAATAGATCTTAATGGGAAATAATGACCATTATCTTTGTAGTTGTTAAATGATATTTCATTGTGTAACTGTGGCCAGTCATGTTTTAATTTTAATTCTTCCAATTTTATATCATCATTTTCAATAATTTGTAAAAGTAAAAATAAACCGAATACTTCTTCTGTTACCTCTGAAATACTTTCAGTATATACACCATTAACATAATTTACGTGTAAACTGTCAGAAATCGAGCAATACCATTTCATCATTTTTGTATATATTGTAGTGGGTATAACAAATGTATGAAGGCATATAAAATATTTAGACTTGTTATGATTTATGATCGAGTCATATGTATGATTTGTATTAAAATAGTTATTGTATTTTTCTAAAATAGAATTTTCATATGGATTACAAACAAGGTGTCTACATAATTTATCGCTAGCAACTAAACTGTAAAAAAATATATCGTCATCCTCATCTTTAGAATTTATTTTATCTTCTATATCATAAATAAAATTGCTTTCTAGTTCCATATCATATTGTATAAATCCAATGTAGTCATTATCGTGATATTTCATTACCTCACCATTTAGATAAACATGATATAAACACGACGTTTGACAGTAATTTGTCGCCTGTAAAACGTTATTGTAATTACTCAGTTCATATTCTTTTACAATTTTATAATTTTTATCTTTGTTATATATTTTAGTATAACTTTGATTTACGTCAAACATAACGATTTTATCCAATGAATATTCATCTAAGCTCTTGTAACAATTATCAAATAATTTATTATGCCATATATTAAATATATTTACGGTTTTTTTACTCATATAGCCCTCACTTTTACTATATTTTTTATACAGATTTGATTTTCCGCCTATTATTTTATCAGCTAGATTTTTAAAGAAACATTTGTTATTATCATTAAATATATCAATCCACATATCAGACAATACCGTTTGATTAAAAAACTGTGAATACATATCATCGTCATTATCTACTTTTTTTATATATTCTATTAGTTCATCAAAGTTGGAAAAGTCATTTGCGTTAATAAATGTTTTCGGATTGAAATCTTTCACTACATCCTTATCTCCCCAATATATAGGAACACAGCGTGATTTAAAAATGTCGCATATTTTTTCTGTTACATAACCCGGATAGCTTTTACTTTCAAACGCCATAGCAAATTTATATTTGTTATTATGTTCTATTTTACCAGAACAGTTTAACCCTTGTGGAACATTATATCCAAGGTTGTTTAAAAAGCTGCCTCCACAATCTACTATTTTATATTTCGATAATTTTTCAACAAATTCTTTACGATTATTTGCCAAACCAGGTCCTGATGCTATAAAACTACAGAACTTCTTTTCTTTATTTGAATCATCATTATTATTATTATTATTATTATTATAATTTCTGTCCATTAATAATCTACTATCATCTTTACTACAGTAACAAACCCATAAAGGAATTCTAGTATTTTTATATGAATTTTTATCAAATGTTAGATTAAAATCAGCATCATCCCTCTGTGAATATGGCTCCCCGGAGAAAAATACTTTTCTTACTGCTTTGTAATTTTGATGAGCACTACCAAAAATACTATAAAATAAAATGTCGGGATTATCGGATGGATCTACAACTTTTACATCATATCTATCGCCATACTCTCTTAATAAGTTGGTGAAAAAATTATTATTTTTATCAAATGATCCGCCAGAATATTCATCCCCCCACCAATCACAAAATGATACAGTAATTTCGCGCACAACATCTTCGGCAGATATAGCATAATCAAACGAATCATTCCCATCTGACGACTGAATATCACTTCCATACTCATTTACAATCTCGCAATGAACCAGTTTTTTATTAAGACCACTATATTTTAGTATATAACCGAAAGCCTGTGGATTATCAATAGCGCATTTTATGGAGCAGCTATTTATATATTCAATAGCCTTTTTCGCTGCATCTTTACTAATTATATACGCAAACGTTAAGTTCCATTCGTTATATAAGTCTTTAGAGTATACTTCAAGATTACAACTAAATGATGGGAATGTTTTTTTTGAATGATATTCGCCTAACGCCAAATGTTCCAATTTCTGTTCAATAAATAATTTACACGCCGAATCCAAATGTTTATTAAAATTGGGACAAAAGTTTATATCGTCTTCGAAAATTACATAGAAATCATTTTTTTTATCATTTATTAATTTATCCCATAGCTTTATATGGCTGAGTGCACATCCAATAACTCCTTTTTTATTATAAAAATCATTCCTTTCAAACAAAGAAAATAACTCCGGTGTAGGCTCTAGTTCTTTGCCATTTACTGCTTCAAAGAAATCGTAACTTTTAATGCCTGCTTTCTCCATCTTGCTTTTCAATTGCTCTCTTCTATCTTCGCGTTTTTTTAGATTTACTACATATATCGGATAATCCGAATATGTTGCGCTGTCCTCTATATTTTCGATAATCTTCTCGGTAATGCCTTGCTTATTTGATTCGAACATTTGTTGCCATTCTATTGCGCGATTTGTCCAGCTACACAAAGTAGCGTATTCCTTCCCTTTCACTTTCATTTCATTTTTTCTTTCGGTGGTCAAGTTAACGATCGTGTCAACCTCATTTCCCCTTTCTACACGAATACCATAATCACCCATTGTATTTATGAGTCCAGCGATCGGATAGTATAAACATATTACTTCAGACATTAGCAGTTCCATTGCGGTAATACACGATGTCTCGTTAAAACAAGTAGGGTATAACCAATATTCGGATGTCATCATAAGCTTGTATAGCTCTGGTTTCGTTAATTTACCCACGTGTTTTATACTGTCCGGATATTTGCCAATTGTTTCTTTCATTTTTTCTTCGCTGCTATTCTTCGGGAAATCATTATATGATGATATGTATAATTCGGCATCAGGTTTTTTCTCCAATATACGCGGCCATAATTCCAGTAATCTATCAAGACCTCGTTCGCTACACGATGAATAAACAAATCTATTTTGTATTTTATCACTATTAGGGTGTATATTTTTATCGAATAGTTCGACATCAATACCGTTATTGATAATATGTATTTTATTTTTTAACATAGGATATAATGTAATGAATTGATTCTTATGCCACTCCGTCTGACACACACATCCTGTTATCTTATTTGCCCATTTTGTTAGTATTTGTTCCGGTGACATATTCGTGCCATATGAATATAGAGCAATATCGTGTCCCCATATAAATGTCTTATATGAATAATATCTTCTATAAAAATCGAAAAAATTCAAATATCTTGATACAACAGTCATATAAAATGCTGTATCTTTTACTATTGTTTTTAAACTATCCATGTTCACAAATGTGATATTATCGACTTTCTCTTCTTCTAAATCTCCCGCGATATACACCTCATAGCTTTTGGGAAAGCTGCGCGCCAAACATAATGCCGCTGTTTCCGACCCACCTAGAGCATTGTTTAAACTATATGTGTAGTTCCATTTACACGGTGAATATCCTACATACAGTAGTATTTTGTTGCTAACACTACAGTCATTTTTCGAGAATTTATACTCTTCATTTTGTGGTATTTCTATACCATATTTTTCATACTTTGTCATAAACTCGTGATCATATACGTGATATCCGATGGACAACAAGAATTTTATATAGTCTTTAAAGAGGTTTAAAAATTCTTGGTCATCTTTGGCGTGTTCGATAAAAAATTGTAAATTATACAGAATATTTCCTATAAAAAATGTGCTTTTTTCCTGATGTTTTTTAGTGAATATAATCTTATACATTTTAATGCCTGTATCTCTGTCGCCTACTTTATCCGCGACAATTATCATATAGTATGGTAAAAATAGATTACCCTTACTTACGTCAACAAACAACTTATCAGTTATGTTGCTATTTACATACTTTTCATTGTAAAATGATTTTACTATGCTGAAATATCCATAGGCTACCTCATTTTGTCCGGTGGCACAATAATGATGCACTAATTCATATAAGCATTCGACTCTTTCTTTGTCGTATTTAAAGGCATTTACAAGATAATAAAAACCCTCCTCTTGTTTGCCAATATTTTTATACGAACTATATGCCTTCAAACAAGACATATATTTCTCCTGATCCCAGTTTTTATTATTCAGTGTTATTTTGAACCATTTAATCGCCTCTTCGTATTTTCCGGCATCGTAATAACTATTTGCGCAATAGAATCCATACCTATTATAGATTTCATCTTTATTTTGTAACGCTTCATCATATGCCTTTTCTAAAATAACTGCATCTTTCAGATACTTGTCTCCTGCTTTATTGCGACTACTTGTTCTTCCAGATACAGTATAGTAATTACCTGTTATTACTTCTGTTCCATTTGACTCTTCCAAACAAGCGATATATTCGTGTAATACACCAACATATTTCCATTTCTTGTGATTATTTACAATCTGTGTTCTAATATAGCTTGTTCCATTAGCATCGCCAAACTGTAAATAATAAGCATCTTTGTTCATTTCTTTTGGTAATACAAAATCGCCACATAGTTCATCATCAGCGTCGAAAATTAGCACATACTTACTTTTATTATAGGCGTGGGCTAATGCTGCTGTTCTATTATATCCAAAATCTTTCCATTTATCGTCATATATTTCACCATTTATATTGTTTTTTTTGAAAAAAGTAGTAATGACCGATTTTGTATCATCAGTAGATCCAGTATCAGATATAACCCAGTAATCTATTTTTATTTTTTTCAGTAATTTTGTTAATGTGTCTTCAATAATATGTGCTTCGTCTTTTACTATCATATTCAAACACATATGTGGTTTTTTGTTGTTTTTCATACTACTTGAATTTATTCCACGCGAATATATTATTATAAAAAATATAATAATATATTTATATTCATTTATACTTATTTATATTTATTTATATTTATTTGCCACTCTGAAAATGTTTAACACCTACCCTCTACACGGTCTCTGAACTTACACAACCCGTCAATAAGCTCGAATGCTGAATCCAAATTCTTCCATACAGCCAGCATTTCGTCATTGGTTTGTTGGTGGTGTGCCTTGAATTGTTTATGATACTTGATCGATTTCCTTAGTTTTTGCTCGATTTGGATTTCTTTTGTCTTCTTCGCGATTGCTTTCTTGATTTGAAAACGTTTCTTCATTTCTTTTGATAGAATGATCGTTGGTAATTCTACTCTCTCCAGTTTGCGTGCGCCGGATCTCAATCTCGTCTGAACACCTGTCTCATACTGAGTAGAGCATTGTGATTGTTTTGCTTGCTGTTGTCTTGTCTTGACCATTTTGCTTGTTTGTTTTGCGTGGGTTGTTTGCTTTTGTTGCTGCTTTATATTTATCGTTCATTGACGAAATCAATTTTTTAACATTATAATCAAGATATAATCATAATGTTAAATCGTAAATCGTAAATCGTAAATCGTCTTACTCTAGTTTTATCTTCTCTTTCTCGATTGTTATCGATTCTGTGGTTACGTCGGCTTCGGCGGTTGCCGATTCTACCGGTTCCTCCAATCTTTGAATCACTTTCTTATGCTCCCTCACTACATAATTCAGCGAGAACAACAATGCTCCCGGTTCGACCTTGTTCACAAACTCCATCACATAGTTAAATGTAACACAATTCCTATTTTCACGCAACTCTTCAATATATTTTTTGTTCAACATAATCATATATTTCTTATATTGTTGCGGGAATTCGCCAAACGGTTTCTTCTTGAATACAAAACAGTCCAAATAGTTCTGGTGTAGATTCTTCGTGAATGCGTGAACACTATTCCTATATACCGCGAAATCGCCCTTATACTCAGGGAATGATTTTAAATAATCGGCAACGCGTCCGCCGTGCCGAAGTGACAAATATTGTAGCATCAGTTTATTTTCATTTCCCTTCGTATTCTTCACCAATTCGTAGTTCGGATTACGCAATTTCATACGCTCTCCTGTAACCATATTATTAAACACCACCCCCATCAGATTATATGGCGAATTCATCGAAGCAAACTCTTTCAGAAATCCAGCGACCGTATAATCCGTAGAAAACAACGATTTAGGAGTCAATACGGAATCACCGCAATATTTCTTAATAAATCCGACCCTATTCAACTGATTCACTTCGAGAGTGTCTTGATTGATCATATACAACCCAATAAGATAAATCTTCGCTTCAGTAATTGGCAACACGATCCTATTCTTGGGATGTTGTAATACAAAGCTATACATAAACTCCTTCGGAAAATTCGCATAGTCTAGACCAATCTTCGAACACGTCTCAAAAAACATATTACGAAATGTATCCTTTTCACGAATCTCGATAGTGTCTTTAGGATTCTTCGGCGAGAAAAAAGTAACATTCCCACCTACTGTGCTCTTCGTCGCAATCTCCCAACAGCAACTCTCCCCCTTTTGCGTCCAAAACATATTAATCATTGTTCCCTCTACAAACTCCTCTACATCCCACTCGTTTGTATTCTCGTCGCCAACAGGGCTCATTATATTGTTTTTGTTGAAATGTGTCTCTCTCTCACCAGTGATATTAAGCGATTTCGGCGGAGAATATGAAACAACCTTGCCGCTTTCATCCACAACAATAGATCTCAATAATCCGATAGATGCGAAATCCTCCTGTGTAAGTCCAAGCGCCGTCTTATCATACTTGATAATATAATACATCCCAATAACTGTCTTCCAAGTTTTCATTGTTAATTTAAGACTATTAAGGATTTTCTCGATTTCGACTGAATGGTCAACATTTTTCTCATTCTGTTCACCAATCATCTTCAGCAATCTATCAAAACCCTCGTTCTTTTTCAGAGCAAACATTGGATTACAGTAGTTTTCGTAACTTGTGTATGTATATTATTATATTGATTTCTCTTTATATATATTTTATTAACTAATTTGTTGATAGGTCTGTTTTGAGGGAGGGGGTGTTTTGAATCATTATATTAATCATTATATTAAACATTATATTAAACATTATATTCATATTTAACTATTTATAAAAAATTCTATTATAATATATAAAGCAATGTCAAATCCAGATCCAGCTTTATCACCATCATTACAATTAGAAAAATCCGAAAAACCAGATAGCTCATCCTCGCCCCCTGAAGATGAATTGCCTCCTCCTCCTCCACCGCAATTTTCTTCTTCATCAGGTGAATCGTCTCCCGATATTCCACCGCCTCCGCCTTCCATCGACTCTCCACCGCCGCCGCCAGCATCAGCAGCATCAGATTCATCACCTTTATCTTCCGGTGTTTCAATAGGCGTAGGAGATATTATACAAATTATTGCCCCTACGAATTCAAGTATAAATGACCAAATATATCTTATCATTTACGCCGATCAAAATAAAATAAAATTAGTCAATGCTGCTACTTCCACGAGTCTCCTTCTCACAATTGGTCCAAATGGTGGATTCACTGATGAGTCTATTACGTCTATCTATATATTGGACCGCCCCGAATTCCCTGGTTATGCCAGGCAAAACGGATTAACTGTCGGTAAATGGATAAATATAAGTTTCGGCGGTGATCTACCCACTATTATAACCGGCCAAATCACAGATTTAGAAGAAGATATGATTGAAGTAAAAACATACCCCGGTGATCAAATTTTCTATTTAGACTTCGGTTATAAAGGTATCCCCGAAAATATACCAATTGAGTATATAGAAATACGCAGCCCTCCCAGTAAAGTAGACGAGGCATCCGAATTGTCCGCCGCTGCCGCAACTGCCGCCTCTGCAAAGTTTGATGCGCAAGTTCTTCAGTCCGTCGATGAAGATGCAGCGCAAGGTATTGAACCGATTTCTTTAAGTAAATCTAGGGGTGCCACCGGTTCTGAAGATGAAGACGTTGCGGCAAAAGTTCCTGTTGAAGAAATGAAGTCTATGCTTCAAGAGATTTTAATAGATGCCGATTCAATTAAGTTCGGCGATGATTTGGCTCCGATTATCCAGGTCGTCGAGCTTCCCGAAGAGCAAAAACGTTACAGTATTGAAAAACAGACTTCTGATTTGCTAAATGAATTGGTTTCCGAAGTGCCAAATGAAAAACGCACAAAAGCTGTATTAAATAATATTCACAGCTTGATTGAGCGTTTCTGCCAGCTACGCGATGAATACTCCATCTTCGACGCAAATGGCAATGCTGCGCCGAGACCCTATAACACTGAAAACTATAAACCTCTTGCTAAAGTGCTGATGTCATTAAATCAGAAATTGTTCTGGATTATGCCTATTGCCAAAAATATTCGCAAATTTTACAATGTAGAGTCTGTCCCCGCCGGTGACCAAACTGATTTCACGCTTAGCACTATTGATGAAAGCATTGACACATTTACTGCTATTGAGCAGGATTATTCATCAAGCAAGGAAACGTTTAAGGCATATATGTCGAAAATAAATGACTATATTACGCCCTTTCAACCTGCCGACGGTCCCATTCTCCAATCCGTTCAGACAAATATTGCCGCCGTTTTAGATAATCTCGGCAACTTTTATTCCAGTATTGTAAAACGTGATGCCATAAAAAGGAGTCGGTTTATTATACAAACATATAACCTCGGTCTTTCTAATATTCAAATAAAGAAGTCAAAATCATTTGGAAAGCGAAACTACGATGTCGTAGAAACCGTCTCTCTTACACAACCAGACGAGGTTAATATTCAATCATTTGTAACCCTCCCAGAACCAGCAATCGTATTTTCGAATATTTCTCTACCAGAAACCAGTATTATTTCCCGCGCAAATATGAACAAGAATTTTATCCAATACTGGAATCTCTTGCGCAAAAATACGAGTGTTACACAGAAAACGATCGAATTAGAGGAGAGGGAAACGCATAGCCAATATTCTGATACAGAAATGGCGCAATTTGCGTCGAGTTTTATGACGTTCGTCTCTAGCCAAGACTTGGATTCGCGTGAGAAATACAATAAATTTATTCAAATGTTTGTGCCGACTACCGATTTACTGTTTGATGTTATGAATAAATATGTTACAGGCGATATAACTCTTACTAATTATGTCTCGGTTTTACAGCCTTTTATGGTTTATGTTCGCGACTTAGATACAAAACAATATAATCTTATCGTGTCTATGATCGAACAGAATATATTGAGTTATAAAACTAAACTTATTCAAGCAGCAAAGGAATATGCCATTTTATCTTCGAAGAAATATGCTTCAAAATGTGCCGCTGCTTCCGCCCTCTATAGTTTGCTTACTGACTCTAAGCAGGTTAAATACGACACTGATATTCTCGGCATTTATGGTCTGTCTCCTGAAAATTTTAAGGGAGCAGAAGCAGGTGCAGGCGGTGGCGGAGGCGGAGGTGGAGGTGGAGGCGGTGTAAGCAATGCTCCTCAAAGTGAAAAACCAGTTACTTTAAGTTCTACGGAAGATTTAGATTTCGAAGTCGATTTAGATAAATTTACTGAAAGGCCAGAACAGCGCGCCATTGCTAAATCCGCAAAATATGTTGAGACAGCAAATAAGATGCCAATTGACACTGAAAGTGTAGCAGATTTGACCAGCGTATATAATCAAATGAAGCGAAACTATCCCAAAGATTTTGAGGAAATTAATAAGGAATACCCCGATAAATCTTATTTGGTAAAAACAAATGTAATTGCGCCTGTTATTGTGACAATGAGGCGTTATATGGAAGAGTCACGGCGCGCAAAGATGAGTGAACGACGCGGTGCTCCAATATCGTCTTCGTTTGGATTTGGTGATGATAAAGTGTTCCCAACTGTTGCTCTTTCAAATGAAGAGATTTTATATCGTCTTATTTGCGTAGATAATGCGCGATTATATATGAATACCCTCGCGGTTATTAACGAGGATCTTATTACGCCTTTTGACTTTGACCAATTATATGCCCAAGAAGTCGATAAATTTGATGAAAAAGTGAAAGCAGGTCACGAAAAAAATACGTGTAAGAATTTCGTCCTTACCAAGAAATATACAGATAAGTCTGACTTACAGGAAGAAGAAGGTGAAGAAGTATTTTACGACAAGTTATATGATTTTACGGATTATCCATTTTTGAAGAAATTTGAAAAGGAGAAGGCAGAATATAATGAAGCTGATTTTGAGTCATTTTTGATGAGCCGATATATGAAGAAGACAAAGCTGCCTATGACTGATGCCAGATCTGAAATCCGCGATATGATGCGTGGGCGACGCGCTGTTCAAGACGGGCAATATGCCGTTCTCGTTATTGAAGACGAAGAGTCCGGCGGCGGTGGCGGTGGAGCATTAGGTGGTCCGGGTGCAGAAGAAGGTGAGGCGGCTCACGATGGCGTTCGCTATGAATATTATATTCGCGACAAAGGTAAGTGGGTCAAAGATGATACTATCCCTTCATCGGTAAGTATGTATGACACTGCCTATTTTTGTAACGTTAAGGATGATTGTTTCTCTATAAATAAGAAATGTCTTAACCCTGACTTGGCCGCCGATACTTTGAAAGACCAAATTATAAAACAGATGTATGATGAATTTGATTCGCGAGTCCACGAAACAAAGAAGCTTATATTAGAAACCGTGTATCGTAAGTATAAATATTCTCTTGATACGATTGAGAAATTGCGAAGCATCAGGAAGTATAATGTATATAAATATAATGACTTCCAATATTTGACAGGAATCGATTTAGACCGCACTAGTAATATGCCTATCTCTCCATACGCTCGCATTTTTGACCTCGTTTTGGGTCAGACGGATTATGTCAAGCGTCAGAAAAATATTATGCGATTTATTCAAAGGTTTACGCGCAAAGCAATCGAAATCAGCACACAAATGCCGCATAGTATTGAGATCGAAAGCCCATATTGGTTATATTGTAGAGATACGAATACAAAATTAGTGCCATCATTTTTCGAGACTATTGCCTCGACATTTCTGAATCAAGGTGACGTTCAGATGGCGATAGACACGATTTGTAAAGAGCGCGGTTCAATTAGTGAGGATGGTGAGGCTTGGACCGATAAACACAGTGGGTATGTTATAAAGAATATTGACCTTGATAATGAGGAGGGCTATGATGCTGCCGGATATAAATTACAGACTCGCGATGTTATTCAGAGCAGTCTAAGCGAGAGTTTAATACAGAGTATCCAAGATCGTAAGATAGTGACATTTACCAACCCGGACTCACAAATGATGAGCAATGTCGTGACAACAATGGCGAAATATATGGGTATTGACTTGGAGACTAAGAGATTATTTATTGTTGAAAATGCTATGAAATTTATTTGTTCATCTGTTTTCCCCACAGAGGCGTCCTATAATGCTGGAAGCAAAAAAACGAAAACGTATAGAGAATATAAACTGCTGACTATATTGATGGTTACACTTTCGTATATTGCCGTCACTATTCAGACATCGATACCATCTATAAAGACGAGCAAAACATTCCCAGGTTGTTTGCGTTCATTTGTGGGGTATCCGTTGGACGGCGAGGGAGATTATTCATTGCTTAAATATATTTCGTGTATTGCCATAAAAATTAGCTCTGGTATAGAGCCGTGGAATACGATTCAAAAGATAAAGAAAGAGCAAACCCTTATTGACCAAATGAAGACATTTATGGATAAGTTTGTTATAACGAATGCCACTATACAGATGAAGTTGGAAGAAAAGAAAGAATATAATAAATTATATGCTGTCGAAGAATTGCCAGCGGAGCACGATATTAAACGCTGGATAAATTTCCTGCCGCCGCTTTCAAAGATTAAAATCACGACTCCTCAAGCATTGTCGCCAACTTTCAAGCAAACATTAAATGAGGAATTCTCGAAGGGTCAGAAAACGCAGTATGATAAAATATCTATGATTCGTTCAAAGATTATCCATTTTTCGTTTGCTATACAGGTTATGATCCAAGATGTTGTCAGCAAAGAGAAATTAATTATGACAAATGGTGCGAATGAGCCATTTGTTGAGAATGCGTGTTGTAATCCTGAGGGCTCGATAAACACGGTGCGATTTTTTGTGGAACGCGAATCAAATATATCAAATTACAATGTAATGATTAAGGAACTGCGCAATACTATGAGTGATATTATAGCACAACAGAAATCTGTTTCCTTACTGGACCCCAAAAATACACGCACGAAATATCCTGAAATTCCCGAAGGATTCGATGAAACGACTATATACTTGGCATTTATAACCTATTGTAAGTTTAATAACGATACCCTGCCGATTCCCGAAAACATCCAGCACTTGTGTCATCAAAAACCGTCAGAGCGTATATATAATCCCGATGAAGAATCTCTTCGCAATAAAATAGAGAAACTAAAGAGCACTGGTGAATATAATTATACGAGCGAGGCCTTGGAGGCTCTACTACAAGTCGTTAATCGTGAACATATTATCCCATTTGATTTTGAGGTAAAAAATGTATCTTATATCCAGCAATTGCGCGATCTTATCACATCGTGGGAAGAGCATAAAACGCCTGAAAATCTTGAAATACCTGAGCCGCTTATCGCGGGATTGAAAGCTGTGATGGACACATTTGATATTGAAATTACTGAAGATACGCAAGAGTTGAGAGATTTGAAGAATTATCTGGCTGAACGAAATTCCGAAATTGCGGATACTGTCTTAAATTTCATAAATGATAATAAGCGTATAAATAGTAGGACACAGCAGCGCTATAAGAGTTTTCTATTAAATGCTGCCAGTTTTAAGGCCGTGGGCGACGGTATTCTGTGTCCTCGCAAGGATACAGCTACATATAAAGGTATGGAATATGTAGTAACGCAGATACGAAATTTGGTAGATGTTTTTCCGAATATTATGTTAAATAATATAGATTATAAGAAGATTGCTGTATCGAAACATTGGGGTTTATCGAAGTTTCACGCGAAAGATATACAGGAAATTGTAAAACGGTATTATTCGAAGATTGATAAATTTTTTAAAGATAAGGATAGTATACTTCGCGGTTTATTGACCCAAGTGAAAGATACGATGGGTAAGTGGTTAATATTTGCCTCGCATACTCCTTTATTGGCGCGCGTGATTCCGTTCATTGATATAGAGGGTCTAGATGACGAGCACATGGTGATAGAAGGTGAGCAAGATATGGCGGAGTTTTTCCAGGAGGTTGATGTTAGTGGTAAGCAGAGGTCGAAACATAGTAAAAGCCGTGGCGATGAAGCGCAGCGAGAAAAGAGGGCAGCAATGGCGCAACGTTCGGCCGCGTCGGCAGCAGCATCTTCGCGTCTAAATGAGAGAGAGGAGCGTGTAAAAGTTGGGGAAGGATTTTATTCTGTGTTTAACGACGACTTAATTCGGCATTTGTTTACTTATTATTTGTTAAATGTGATATTGAAATATGTTACTATAGCGCGAACACCGATAATGAATGTTCAGGAGCAGGGATTGCCCGCGGAGTTTGAGTCGGATCTTACATCTGTATTACAGGCACAATCTGAGCAAAATGGTGTGTCTGCCGTTTCCGAGTTGAGGATAATGTCAGAGGAAAGTGTGGAATTGAAACAAAAAGTGGCTGAGTTGTTGATGGCCTTTCTAGATACTATGATAATAGACAAGAATGCTATAAATGTGAATCGCCGCGATATAAAGGAGGATATTACGCAGTCGAAGGATAAAGAGAAGGATATTATAACGCGTGATTTACGCGAGATGCAGAAAGATGAGCGTGAGATGGAGAACATTAAAAAGAATCTGCGCATTGGTGATTGGAATGTTGGCGGGACAAAAGGGCTTCGCTTTTATGTGCCCGAGACATATGACCAAGATCGCGAGGTGATGGAAGCAGAATTTCGTCGGGAAGAAGATAAGGCGCGTTTAGATAAGCGTCTCAAGGCCGATAAAGTGACTATGCGTATGCGCGATATATATGCTACAGAAGAGGAAGAGACGCAACACGAGGCAGCTCTTATTGGTGCCGAATTAGATGACGATTATAATCTCCAAGGTGATGCTGATGATTATGGCGGCGGCGGTGGTGAGGGTGGCGGCGACGGCGGCGATGATGGCGAATTTAATCAGCGCGGAGGCGACGTAGATGAATAAGCACATAGGCGCGCTATGTGCCATATATTAATGTAAAATATATATTAACAATATTAACAATATTTTACATTAATGAATTCCAAAAAAGACCAAATACTCCATCTCGCCGAACTCGCCAAGCGGACGCACACTCTCCATCTCACCGCCCTCGCAAAGCGCCGCTGCCATAAGACGAGGTTGCGTGTAGTTTCTAAATATATATACTAAAAAGTAATAATCTCAGTAAGGCCGGAGGCCCTATTGGTACCGGGATGAAAGTGAAGTGAATCGTTTTTTTCAAAAGTATTTTGGATTTTTAAGAAATGGACATTTATAAATGTCCATTTTTGATTTTTACGTTTTAGATTTGAAAAAAACGATGCATACATCACTCAGAGCATAATGCTCTAAATTGCTTTTTTAAGTCGATTTTTTTGTTACGATAACTTTTTTATAAATTTTAGGAAAAGGGTTTAGACATTTTTTTTCTAGACATTATATACTAATGCCTACTAACGAAAAGGTTCCAAAAAAGTTCGAGAAATATTCTTGCGAGTCTTGTGACTATATTACCGTAAGGAAGAGTCAATACGAGCGTCATCTACTCACACGCAAACATAAATTACTAAATAATACTAACAAAAAGGTTCCAAAAGGTTCCGAGCAAAATGCTTACCATTGTTCGTGTGGAAACACATACAAGTTTGCGTCGAGTTTGTGTTATCATAAGAAGACATGTAAGGTCTTAACTATCGTTGATAACTATCACGACATCACATCATTAACCGAGTCATCAAATAAGATTATCAGCAACGATTTAGTTATTAAGCTTATCGAGCAGAATGAAAAACTACAAGAACAACTTGTTAGCTTATCTCGTGAGAAAAGCGTGGTCAATAATATTGTCAATAATACGAATAATTTTAATCTGAATTTGTTTCTAAATGAGAAGTGCAAAGATGCTCTCAATATCAGTGATTTTATAGAGTCTCTTAAGATAACACTTGATGATCTTGCCTATTCTAAAAATAAAGGCTTGGTCGAAGGGATTACAAATGTTATGATAAAAGGTCTGCGTCAGTTAGATATTCACAAACGCCCTATACACTGCACTGATGCCAAGAGGGATACGATGTATATCAAAGACTGCGAGAAATGGGAGAAAGACGATAATCACGAGAAAATGAAAAACACGATTGTAAAAATCGCAAACAAGGAAAGGAATTCTATATGTAAATGGGTGGATCAAAATCCCAACTGGTTTGATACCGAAGAGACACAAATCGAATACTTAACTTTGGTGCGAAATGTATGTGAGCCTATAGAAAATTATGAAAAAAATGAGAGGAAAATAATACGGAATATCGGTCGTGAAGTTATTCTAGATAAGGCGTTGAAGTGTTGTTGAAGATCTGTTTTGTTATGTTATTAATATCAATTGTGGAATTAATAACATTTATTCTGTATGTTTTCGTTTTCGTTTTTGAATTAGATTATTTTTTATATTTTTTTTAACAATGTTATATACATTATATATATATCACGATTTAGCAAACTACAATGTTTAATAATTTAATATCTAGAGATACACTAAGCATAGTATCTATTTTCATTTTTATTATATTATTTGGCATTATAAATGCTCTCAAACCATCGATCATATATAATAAGGACTTAAGTTTTCGTCGATTCGGTATAGGGTATAAAAATAAAACCGTAGTCCCTATATGGTTATTAGCAGTAATGTTAGCTATATTGGTATATGTAGGAGTCATTTATATCTTCGATTATAGTTCTGGGGGCGAGTAATGACTGATGAGAGTGTAGTGTGGGCGAATTTATTAGCTAGTATATTTGAATCCAGCGGGTGTATCATTTGGACTTGCCGGGTTTGTCTTGGATGCCTGTAAGTCTTTAGCCATTTTATTTGCTACATCCGGGTTAAGAGAACAAGGTTGATTAATGATGTCGTTGTAGCTTTTTGATGTTACAAGAACACCAACAAGAATATACCAAATAAATTTCCCTACGATGTCTTTCAGTTTCACACAATGTCTAAATTCTTTGTATAATTCGGAATTTTGGTCAGCAGTCTTCGCACTTTGAACAAATAGACCATCTCCATTGGCATAACTATTATTCCACGTCCTATCAAATGCCTCTTTATTGTCATAGCTAAACTGGTTTATAAATATAGATGGATCATTATAAATATTATTCAGCGCTGCAGCGACAGTTTTACCAGACGAGGATGTCTGTGGACTTTTTATAAGATTTTTTATAGTAGTTGATACTCCAGTTAACTTGGCAATCCCGTAACCAAATGTATTTGAGAAAGGTTCAACCCATCCGGGATATATATTGAGCATTAATTCTAGTAGACCAAAAATAAACAACATAGGGAATATGGTGGTTAAAATACCGATATTGGTAGAGTTTGGATTATTACATACTGACTTTGCTAAAGCGGCATTTATAGATATTTGTGTAGATAAAATGGCGATAACGTAAATGATATTCAACATGGTAGACATTGAATCATTTACTTGGTATTTAGCAACAAAGTATATAAGGGTTATAAGGAAGAATGAAAATATGGAAGTGGATGGATCGGGAGGACTCGATGTTCCAGATGAATTTGACGGAACTATATTTTGAAATGGGTTTTTCTTGGGTTGTGGTGGGACGGTATATGGCGGCAATGGCGAATCTGTTGTATTATTTTGGTTATTATTGTTGGCATTACTGGTATCGGTTGAATTTGTTGAACCAGAATCGGGTGAAGTTTGAGACATTATATCTAATATGTATAATTTATTTTAAAAAAAACCTATTATAATGTAATAGTATTTTTTATTTCATTAATAATAATTAAATTAAAATGGAAAAGCCTATATTAACTGAACCAGGTGTCAAATATTTTATGAATCAAGTGTTGAAGCAGTGTAATGAACAGAGATATGTTTTTACAAATACTGTATTTAACTTGGTATTATTCCTAATATTTATTCTTATAATAGGAGGGTTTTTGTATTATAAATATCGTGGTAAACTTACACCAGAAGAGAAGGAGGCTAAATTTAGAGAACAGAAGCAGGATGTATTATCCCGATTAAATTCTCTAAATGTGAAAATAGAGAATTCTAGGCGAGGCAATGGTGTCGGTGGAAATACGACAAATCTAATAACAGATCTTCCTTTATGGGATGTATCGTCGTCGGACGTTATTGTAGATCCTTATAGACGATAGATTGTAAAAAGGCGTGATACGCAATGAACGGGAGATTATGATAAATTCATAATTTGTAATTCGTAAATAAGAAATCGCATATATTGTGGAATATTTATAAAATAATATAGAAATATATACAATATATATAAGAAATGTCGCATTCGCATTCGCATATTTCAATTGAAAACGCATTAATCGAATATTATAAATTAAAGGACAAATATGATGATAAATATGATAGTAAAAAACAGTCTATAATGTCGGATGAGACATTATCATTATCTACAAAAAAGAACAAGATTACCCGACTTGGGGCTACAAGGAAGTGTATTGTATGTAGGGCAGAAGGTGGCACTATTTTTACTGACGAGAATCGGATATTAAAGGCAGTTTGTGGGAATAAGTCGAACCCTTGTGGTCTTAATATGGAGATTTCGAAAGGTAAGATTGGGTGTGTAGATGATTTAATAGAGGTATCATATAAGAAGATTGAGAGTATAAAGGAGAATATTATAAAGTATAAACTGGATTTGTTGTTTAAATATATAACCGATTCGCAGTTACAGCAGAAATTTGGAGAGGCTAAAGGTGAATTAGAGGCAGAGATGATTAAATATGAGAAGTTATATTCTACATATATTGATGTGCTGAATAATCCGGAGAAGGTGAAGGAGATTAAAGTATATAATACTGAGATTTATACGTATGTAGAACAGATAAAGCAAATAATGAAAGAGTATGCTGTTTCGAATAGTAAAGAGCAATTGAAGACGGTTATAGAGATATATTTAAATTATATTATACCGATTGCTGAGAAGATAAGGAATGCGACATATTTGTATAATGATATAGAATATAATGATGAGACTCAAGAATATAAACTGATACAGAATAAGAATACAATAAAAAATATGGAAGTATATTTAGAGCGTCCACATGTGATCGCATTTGCCAAGTGATGCCAGTGATGATGGTCATGGTGGTTTATTATAGTAATATTTTTTACGATTTAATATATACATATAATACATAGTATACGTATATATACTCTTGACATATAGAATGAATCTAAATCCGGATCCGAATAAAAATCCGAATATTATATCAAAAACTGGGTTATCTGTTTTAAATAATGGTGCGCCGAATTTATCATATTCTCCCGCGCAATACAAACAAGGCGTTTTTAAAGACTCAAGGATGCCGGGGGGAGGAGGGGGCGAGGCGAGTTTAGTAGGTTCGAAAAACGCGATGAACGCCACTGACGGGAGAAATGCTTTAATTCAGAAAAATGAAACATTGTATATTGCCGCACAATATATATCAAATTCAGTATCTATTATGTATATATCTGCGTTTATATCGCTTATTGTTTTAAGAGATAGGAAATGGTTTTATATTTTATTAATTGTATTTGTGGTCAATATATTGGGGACTCTTTTTAAAGTATTTTTGATGAGATTCGATTATGGTTTCTTACGTAGGCCTGGGACTTGTATAGACGAGGATATGACATATGACTTTCTAGAGTCAAATTTTATATTAGATGAGATAAAGAAAAAAATAAATGGGAATGAATACAATGTTATGGGATTTCCGTCTATGCATATGACTCGGGCTACAACAATCTTAGCACTGACGTATTTATTTTTCCCGAAATATAAAAAAATAACAGGGATAGTTGCTCCTATATATTTAGCGCTTCTTGCGTGGTCACGTATGTATTTGAACTGTCATACAATACTACAAGTTATAGGTGGTTTAATATTGGGGACAGCGGCGGCAAAGATATCGTTTAATATGTGTAAGTAATTAAAGTAATGTAATATAATATAAAGCATATTATGTATATATAATAAGAGATTCATTATGAGTGATGCGGATGAGGATGCTGGCAATGGTTCAGAGAGTTCGTGGATCACGTATTCAGGAAGCGAATGCGGGGATTCGGAAAATGGCGAAACGCGTGAAACGGGAGATTCGGGAGAAATGCGTAAATTCAAATTAAAATTCAATAATTGTGGACATTATATTTCAGGATGTAAAATAGTGGCAAAATGTTGTGATAAAGAATTTGGATGTAGGGTTTGCCACGATTTGGAAATATCGGATCACGAAATAAATAGGTATGATATTTGTGAAGTGGTATGTAATGTTTGTATGATGAGGCAACCTGTTTCAAACTTATGTGCCAATGCTGATTGTAGTAATAATATAAATAATATAGAATTCGCAAAATATTATTGTGGAGTATGTCATTTATATTCGGATGAACCAGCGGCTGAGATATATCATTGTGATAAGTGTAATATATGTAGAATGTGTAGTGTAGGGCATACAAAGGATGATTATTATCACTGTGATAAGTGCGGTGGTTGTATAAATAAAAATATAAAAGATACGCATAAATGTATATCTGAAGCGTTTAAAAATGATTGTTGTATATGTCTAGAAAGTATATTTTTATCAAGAGAGAGAACGACTATATTACCGTGTGGGCATATTATTCACGTTGATTGTTATATGTCGTCGCTTAGACAGAATAGATTTACGTGCCCTCTTTGTAGGAAGACTATGTTAATGGGTGATATGCTTCAAAGAATGATATCGGAATATGATATGATCATTTCGACGCTAGTATATAGTGAGAATATAAACACAGAAATAATGTGTAATGATTGTGGGTTTAAAGGGGAGGTGCGGTTTCATCCGATAGGACTTAAATGCGGAGGATGCGGTGGGTATAATACTGTGAAAACGGGTAATGGCGGCGGTGGCGATGGGGTGGTGGAATGATAGCGATATAATATATGCGAAACAGGTATAGAAATATTTGTATATATTATATTATTGGTGAAATGTTTCGGACATTGACGCGTGCGTTGAATATGTTTAGTATGAAAAATCGATACTGTAATACATTTGATAACCGATTGTTGGCGACACACATCTCGAAATATTCAGTGAGTCGTATTGAATTATTGTGTTGTAATGCTGCGAAAAATAAATGCGAATGTGTGCGAACGTGTAAGAGGTTTGAGCCGGTCGAGATGACTACGAAAAACTTCAAGTGCGAAATAACAAATAAGCCACCTAGACCTGGAGATGTAGATTGTAATTGTGAGATAATGTGTATGGTGAAGAAGTCGGAAACGATGACTATTACAGAGAGCAAAAAAAATAATTAGGTTATAGTGCGTAGATATATAAGATTCATATTATGAATCATATTATGAATCATATAAAATAATATATTTTTTATATATATATAAAATAAAAATAATGAAATATATTTCAATACCATTATTTATTTTAAGTTTTATGATAGGGTTGGTGTATATATACTTATCTAATCCACCTCAGAGGAGTATATTGATCTATCCCACGGTAGACAATAATAATAATTTTCAATATAAGGATAAAGCAGACAACTGTTTCACATTTGTAGCGAAAGAACAGAAGTGTCCTTTTAATACCGGACCATTAAAGAAAATACCGATTCAAGTATAGGGTAGTATAGGGTAGTATAGTATATTATAAATATAACGCTATAATTTCAAAGATTTTACTATATATTTTGTATATTTTATATAGTAATTAATATATAGAATATAATAAACTATAACAAAATATACAATGAATCTTAAACACTGGTTACATTCTGATACTAGTAAATACATAATTTCTATTATCCTTGGTTTAGGATTATCAACGCTATTTAGAAAAGAATGTCAAGGAGAAAAATGTATTGTTTTTACTTCGCCACCTATAACCGAATTAGAGAAAGAGACATACATATATGGTGAAAAATGTTATACATATGCGAATAAATCCGAATTATGCGATTCGCAAAAGAAATTAGTTAGATTTGCGTAGTAAATACAAATCTATCATTCTTTATAGAATATATTAAGAAATGGGTGATACGACAAGCATCGACGACCTTCCGACGGATCCTATGATGGGTGGGAATCAAAATAATCTTTCTATTCAAAAAATGGAGATGGGTAATGGTGGCGGTATGGGCGGTGGCGGTATGGGAATGCCCCCTCCTTCTCAAATTCAAGGACAAGTATATTCCCCTAATATAGCAGGTTTGGGTGGACAAAATCAGCAGCAGCAACCGCCGTATCAGCAGCAACAACAACAACCGCAACCCAATGTTATCAATGAACTAGTGAATGGGTTACAAAGGGCAAGCGCAAGTGGTTTAACGAATTTGCCGTCACGTGACATACCTATGAATACAATGAATATGATGAGTGATCAGCAAGTTAAGCCCAATTTTGTTCCTAGGCCTCCGCCAAATCAGCCTCAATCGAATTATATAGAAGATCACGACAATGATGAGGATGTAATGGACGAAATAAAAAAAGCAAATCTGATAAATACAAATGACAATATGGAGAATATTTACAGATTGATTCAGGTGCCTCTTTTAGTCGGCATTCTGTATTTCGCATTCCAGCTTCCTATTACGCGAAAATATATTTTGAAGTATTTACCATCAGTATTCAACGCGGATGGCAATTTCAATATAAGCGGACTGGTATTTATGAGCGCACTATTTGCTTTAGGATATTTTGGGTTGACTAAAATGTTGGATAAAGTGGAATCTTTTTAAAGTATGGCGTGGTTATTACGGTTTCACACATTTATTTTCATTTATAGCGCAATATTGCTGTAAATGAAAAAGATTTAAATATTAAAAATTTAGAGGGTATAGTCGCTTTAATGGTCAAGATTCGCAACACATCTACGGGATTATATCATCCTCTACGAATAATAAGTTTTCAACTTCCCTATTTTTACGTGTTCGAGAAAGGCGTGATGATGCCGACATTTTCAACGTATTATTTTTAAGTTTTTTCATCCGTAAAGCACTAGGCGTCTTCATAGGTGTTATCGGTGAAGGGGTAGCGGTTTTACGTTTCTTCGATAATTTCAGTTTATCGAGTCCTTCGATCCCTTCTATACCATTTATAATAGCTTTCGAAGTGAGAACCTTCGCTTCAAGTGCCAATTTCGCCTCGTTTATGATATCCTCTTCTGTCTTATCATGCTTAACGTAAGGCTTGTTTTCAGGATTCAATTCAGGATTGTATCTCAAGAACCACCGATTATATTCCTTGCTCTTCTTTTTCGTTTTAAGACGCTTATATTGTTTGGCCTTTTCATTGCGAATATCCTCGAGTGTCTTTTGCTTACCATAACACGTCACACTGAATCGGCGCAATAATCCGGTCTGTTTTAGGCGATTTTTCTGCTGTATTTTAAATAAATATTCGCATAAACAGAGGGTTCTACGAGGGTTATAATAAGGGCGCTCAGCATATAAAAATAAAAGATAAAAACTCATCATTGTGTCAATTGTAGCCACGCGAAATATCTTACTATTTACCTTGATGGAGTTATAACTGTGACAAGCGAGGGGTTTATATACGTAAGCCACGGGCTGCGATCCGACACGAACTTGATAATGCGTAGATAAGTATTCGGGGATAGCCGCCTTAGTTTCGATTGTAATATTTCGAATATCCTGCTTTTCTAGGGCCTCCTTTATTGCCTTGGCTGTTTTATCGGGTGAATTAGACAACAAATCAAAATCAGGGATTTCTTCTAAATATTTTCGCTCATTATTGTGTAAATAACGCGAATATAAAACATTGGCATATCCACCTATAAAAACGAGTTTCTCTTTGGAGGCAACATTCTTTATGGTCATCTGTATCTTCTCCTTTTCATATTGAAACTGTTTATTATATGAACGCGCCGACAATGAATGTTTAAATGTGTCCGGATCACAATTTACAGCCTTTAAAGGGTAATGTCGGTTCAGAAGATTTAAACGTTTAAAAACCTTTTCCCACCGAGAAATATCACCACTAGGACGGGATAATTCTAAATACATCGCCATTCGAAGAAAATTAGGCGGCGCATATAATATTTTATCTTTCGCAAGAGCATTTTTTTTAAGACTACTAAATAGTTTACTATCGAGTTGGGTAATATCGGCGATCTGAAAGAAATTGACGAATACTTTATATGTCCCATAATGAACACCTGCTTTTGCTTCAACGTCGGAGAAACCTTGTCGGAAATAGATATCGGCCAATTCTTTTGCGTCATTTATTGCGTTAGAGGAGAAGAAGTCGTAATCGGGTATTTCTAAATTTCGATTATAAAATTGCTCTGATTCAGGTAGAATATTATTAATAGCAGTGCCACCATAACAAACAAGCTTTTTATCTCGAAGAAATTTCTCCAAGACGCCTATAATTTCCTTCATAACTGGGTTTTGGGCAATACGTTCTCCTCTTTTTTTTGCTTCAATATTCATTGCGTTTTTTAACAATTCTAGCTCACGATTTTCGTAATATAATATATTTGAATCGGGTGAATCGTTGACCATTTTATTTTATTTTATATTATGTTTGTATGTTATATTATCAATATAAAATAAAATAATTATTTTGAATATGAGATGGGGGGCGAAGAACGACTAAAAAGGCATCTTACCCAAACCTGGAATTTCTTTAAACCTAGTAGCGGTATTAAGTCTTGGCGACAATGGTGCCGGCTTAGCAATAATCGTAGGAACATATAACAGAGAATCTGGTTTCGGAACAAAGGCACTACCAGCCTGTTCGAAAAGGCCATTATAAGTCACGAGATTCTGGTCGTGATTTTGGAAGCTCATAGCCATTAACTGGCATCCTAATACTTGGGGGACAGTGGATATATAATTTATGTCATATTCCGCAACATCAGGTAAAACAAGTGTCATATTTTGGCGATTAAACTCGATAATCTCTTGTGGATCGGTTGTGTTTTTAATATCAGTGAATAATTGCTCGTGTATAAATGCGGAATTTGTAGTGACATTTGTAAGTTCCCATAGATTTTTAGATTGATAGAGGATTGGCATACCCTGTGATGAGTTACTCTTCTCGACCATAATAACGACTTTTCCTAAAAATTTGTCGATGGGAACCTTTGTAAGATTTTTGCCATTATATTCGCGCATATAATCGATTGGCATTAATTTATTACCGAGGGTTTGTGCTATTTCTGCCGCGAGTTGATTAAGAACATTTACTTTGTTTGTTCTAAGCCTAAAGTGTAATAATAGGGGATCTTTTGGATTAGGACAGTAACGCGGATTCTTTCCATCAGATGGAACATTAACTTCGGAGAATGCGTATGTATTTATATCATTTAAGACGTCAGATATAGCGAGAGCGTTGTAACTCTGCTTTACTCCCACCATATCGATAGAGGAAACGGCGACAACCGGGGTATCATTTAAGCAATAAATTTCAAAATCGAGACATCTACATCCTTGGACGATGGTGTTATGAAGGGCGCATAAGCTAACATAGTCATTTTTATACTGCCCGGATGCGCAGCAGTTATAGGCTGTTTTAATATAAAAGTCTCGAAGATTTTTTTGATAATCTTTAGAACTGAGACTTGTCCAAGCGGATGTTATTTTTGTTGGTTCATTATAATAAGATTGAATACTAAAACAATTGGTGCGATTTAAATTTAATTTTGTAGTCACATATGTAACTAGCCAAAGTAGAATAACGACAACGAACGACATTCCAAACCAATGAATCATAGATGGAGATACACTGGTATGTAACATTGCGCGCATATTCTTAACACTGAAACTAGATAATATACTTGGACTAGATGCAGCTTGTTGTTGTTGTGATGGTTGGCTCATATTATTAAGTTAGTATATAATAATATTATATATATATTGATATTGATATTAATAATATTGATATTAATAATATATATATAAAACTTGTTAAAATTATTAATATGTTAAATATATATAAAAAATAATGACAGGAGGTTTACTAAATATTGTATCTTTCGGAAATCAAAATGTTATATTAAATGGAAACCCCAAAAAAACATTTTTCAAATCGACATACGCAAAATATACAAATTTTGGTCTACAAAAATTTAGAATAGATTTTACAGGGCAAAGATCTCTTCGTTTATCCACAGATTCGAAGTTTACGTTTTATGTGCCGCGTTATGCCGATTTATTAATGGATACGTATGTTGTTGTGACTCTTCCAACCATATGGAGTCCGATTATGCCACCAAGTAGTTGTAGTGAAAACTGGGCGCCATATGAATTCCGCTGGATTGAGAATTTAGGAACACAAATGATAAAAGAAATTGTAATATCTGTTGGTGGGCAGACGTTACAGGTGTTGACGGGGAAATATTTACTAGGTCTTGTTCAGCGTGATTTTTCAAGTGAAAAGAAGAAGTTGTATGATGATATGACGGGGAATATTACGGAGTTAAACGATCCAGGTAATTCTGGAAGCCGGATAAATACGTATCCAAATGCTTATTATACAACATTAGCTCAGGGTTCGGAACCGTCTATACGATCTCGTAAGTTATATATACCGATAAATGCGTGGTTTACACTTTCGAGTAAAATGGCTTTCCCACTTATTGCGCTTCAATATAATCAGCTTCAGATAGACGTAGTTATGCGGCCTATACAGGATATTTATACGATTCGTGATGTAATGGATCCGGCAAATGGGTGGCCGATTGTTAGGCCGAATTATACAAAGGAGTATATGCAGTTGTATAGATTCTTACAGTCGCCACCGAGTGTGAGTTTGGCGGCGGATACATACCAAAATCCGGCGCAATCAGAGTGGAATGCTGATATTCATCTGGTAAGCACGTATGGGTTTCTATCAAATGATGAGGCTAAAGTATTCGCCGCAAACGAGCAGAAGTATTTGATAAAGTCGGCATATGAATGGAATTTCAATAATGTGACAGGATCTCAGCGTGTATGGCTGGAGAATACACTTGGTATGGTGAGTAGCTGGATGTTTTTCTTTCAGAGGAGCGACATAAATCTGCGCAATCAGTGGAGCAATTATACAAACTGGCCTTATGGATATTTGCCGGTGGATGTAGTTCCTGCTCCGGTTAATCCTCTTACAGATTACGGTGGGCAATATGGGGCGTTAAATTTGTCGTGTGTTCCGGCACCACCCACTGGCATTGGTCCCAATATAGGCCCGGGTTATAATCCTGCTGCTACGAACAATACGGGATACTTTGTTACACAACCATTTAGCGTTGAGAATCAGCGTGATATACTTATGAATCTAGGTATTTTATTGGATGGGAAATATCGCGAGAGTCCTCTTGATGCCGGTATATTCAACTATGTGGAAAAATATGTGCGAACAAAGGGGAATGCACCTGATGGGCTATATTGTTACAATTTTTGCCTAGATACGGACCCTTTTGTGATACAACCGTCTGGCGCTTTAAATACGAGCAAGTTTTCAAATGTTCAGTTTGAGTTTACTACATTTTATCCACCACTCGAGCCCAATGCGAATTTTCTTACGATTTGCGACTCACAAACGAATCCGCTTACTGGTGAACCGATACCAATTGGAGTGAATAAGCCAGTATGGCGTATATATGACTATAACTATAATTTAGTAATATTGGAAGAACGTTTCAATGTTGTTACATTTATGTCGGGCAATGTCGGGCTTATGTATGCGAGATAAACTAGGCAGAAGGGTGGATGTTATACAATATATCGCAATAAAGATGCGAAATATTGTATTTATGAGACAAGACAAGACAAGACAAGACACATCATACCAGCGATGTATTTAGTTGCTGCGATACTTGGACAAATGTTGTACATAGGGGAATATGCTTAATACACGAGGCATTTATATAAGTACATGTGCTTCGCAGCCCTCCCAGATAATCAAGCACGGTGTTTTCAAGAGGGCCACGATATGGGACACTAATAACGCGACCTTCTGATGCGCGATAATTATCCATACCCCCATAATGTTTATCCATAGCGTGCGACGAACTCATACCATAAAACAGTTTGCTTTGCGAGCCATTGGGGTTTGTAATAAGTTCACCGGGATTTTCATCGTGTCCAGAGAAAGCACCACCAGCCATAACAAAATCGGCACCTCCACCGAATGCCTTTGCCATATCACCAGGGCACGTTATTCCGCCATCGCCGATAATATGACCACCTACACCGTGTGCAGCGTCAGCACATTCCATAATAGCGGATAGTTGAGGCATACCTACACCGGTTTTCATACGTGTAAGACAAGCACTGCCTGATCCGATACCTACTTTAACAATATCGACGCCGCCATTGAGAATAAGCTCTTCTACTATTTCGCGTGTTACAACATTTCCAGCAACGATGATTTTATCAGGATAAGCTGCGCGAACACGTTTACAGAATTCGACGAGCGACTGTATATATCCATTTGCGATATCTATACAAATCCAGTTACACTCTACACTGGTGAGAATACGAGTCAGACGAGCGAAGTCGTGGTCTTGTATGCCTGTTGACACCATAAAATAATCGGGATTAAATCTCGTGTTGTTTTTTGTCTGATAATCAATAAAATCTGCCACATCATAGAATTTGTGAAAGGCGGTGATAATTTTAAATTTTGATAAAATATCGTAAACGCCGAAAGTGCCGACAGTATCCATATTAGACGCGATTATCGGAATACCATCCCACGTTTTTAGGGATATACGATTCTTGAATTTGATAGTTCTAGTTAGATGAACGGCTGAACGTGTATTGAGTGTTGAACGTTTGGGGCGGATTAGAACATTATTGAAATCTAGTTTTAGACCTTCTTCGATTTTTGTCATTTAGTTATGTGTATGTGAGTATATGTGTATACCTGTATATGTGTTATATATTTATAGTAAATAGTTTTTAAATCTATATTGTATATTGTATATTGTATATTTAATAATATTTTTGGGAATGTATGAATAATATAAAATGTTATAATATAGTATATTAATACATAATAATAATATATTATGCCATTTTATTCAAATTTATTCTCAAGTGCAGGTATTTTTAATAGACAAAAGTATAACGAACCATTTGAATCATATATAGAAGGATTTGGTCTTCCCGATTTCACTGATAGTGGTGGTGATGATGGTAGCGGTGATACAGGGGATAGTGGGAATACAGGTGCTACAGGGAGTAATGGAGGAGGAGGCTTCTTTGGTTCTGGTGGTGGAGATAATAGTGGCGCTACAGGCGCTACAGGGGGTAGTGGTGCTACAGGTGCTACAGGTGGAACAGGTTCTACATCACCTCCACCTAATTTGTTAACTATGTTATTTCCTGCACAACCACAGCCTAATATTTTGGCTAGTATATTTTCAGGATCCACGGGAACGACAGCACTAGTTGGATCGCTTGGATTACCCGGTATAAACAACATGATTGCGCCATCAGGTATTCCAGGCGTCCCTGGAACAGAGACAAACTCTACCGTTTCAAGTCAAGATGTGGCATTATCAAATCAAATATTTATATATGTCATACATATTTTAGTATCAATTATTTTAACCTATTTATGGGGTGTATTTGGTGCGAATGCTCTATATTTAGTAACAATGTCACAGGATGAAAAAGACTATGTTTTTCCTACAAAACCATACAGTCTGCCATATTGCGATGAAAAAGACACGAGCAAATGTATGTTCGGCTATGGTTTCCCGTATGATTTAGCAGCTCGTATGTGTAACTCTAATGAGCAAATATTACACGTTATTGAGAAAGAGGAGAAAAATATAAATATATTAACGGCATTTAAAGATGGTAGTAGTGGTGACGGTGTATCGGATGCTTTATTTAATTATATATTTAATTCGGTGTATGGTGGTATTGGCAGAGGAGGGCGTGGATTTACGAAGATGTGGCTGACCTTATGTAGTCCAACTGATAGCACTACTCCGAAAAACAAAGAATCGTGGTCTACCGAGATGAAAGAGTCGCCAATAAGAAGAGCGCTTATTTTTATAGTTATTCCAATAATATTCGTTTATATTTTAATACCTATAATGGGGTTGGTGTCGGGTGTAATGGGTGCTATATTTGGAGTATTAAATAATCATCCATTTTGGGGCTTATTCTTCACGCTTATATTAGGAATTTTTATATTTATAGGGAATGCGGTATGGTCATCCCTTCAGACAGTATACTTTTTCGGGTATTATCCTTGCGCGCTCGTAGAACAAAATAAGAAAGACAGATATAATGATATTTTCGAAAGTGTTAAACCATATTTATTGAATATATTTTATTGTTTTATGGTATACTTTGCTTTCTTGGATTTAGGTTCTGGAATAGGAGGAGGTATTATGTTTATTGCGTTGGTTGCCGCCTTAACAGGGTTTGTTTAAATGCATGGTTAATATTAAATAATTATCGAAAAGATGTTAAAAATATAATTCTATTATTATTATAATTATTTTAGTTATAATAATTAATTATATATTTATAGTAAAAATGGCAAGAAATAAAAACAAGAACAATTCTTCTAGTTCTTCTAATACTTTACCATTTGTAAGTGTATGTACTCCTACATTTAATCGCAGACCTTTTATCGAGATGATGATTTCGTGTTTCAATAGTCAAGATTATCCAAAGGATCGTATGGAGTGGATTATTGTAGACGATGGTTCTGATCTTGTTGAAGATATGGTAGCGCAGCACCCAAATGTGAAATATTTCAAGTATGATAAGAAGATGACGCTGGGTAAGAAGAGGAATATTATGCATGATAAGTCGAAGGGTGATATAATCGTCTATATGGACGACGACGACTTCTATCCTCCAGAGCGTGTATCGCACGCGGTGTCGCGATTGACGGAGAATCCTGGTGCTTTATGTGCCGGGGCGAGTGAGATGTATATATATTTTAACGACCGAGGGGGGATGGTTCAGTTTGGGCCGTATGGTAAGGCGCACGCTACGGCGGGGACGTTTGCTTTTAGGCGAGCATTATTAAAAGATTCGAGATATAACGAGGATGCATGCTTGGCGGAGGAGCGCGAATTTCTTAAAAATTATACGGTGCCATTTGTTCAGTTGGAACCATTGAAAACGATTCTAGTATTTTCGCATTCACATAATACGATGGATAAGAGAATATTGCTGGATGATATAGATAAGAATGGTGGTAACGAGTATATAAAATATAGCAATAAGAAAGTGGGCGATTTTATAAAGGATGCGAAGATAGTAAAATTCTTTACGGAGGAATTGGAAGGGGTGTTGCGTGGGTATAGTGCTGGTGATATAAATATGAAGCCGGATGTAATGAAACAGATAGGAGAAATCGAGAAAAAGCGTAAAGAAATTATGGCGAAGAATGCCGCGGCGGTGGGGGCAGGAGCCGGAGGAACTATTATGTTTCGAGAAGAGGGCAAGCCGGTGCGTGAATTAAATATTAATGAAGTTGCCGAGGTGTTGACGAAGCAAGAAAAACAGTTGTCGCAATTCCAGAATCTGAAAGATTTGTATGGGAGCACAATCAGAGAGAATGCCAGATTGAAGGAAATAATAGACGATCAGCAGAAAATATTGGATGAGAAAAATGTGCTAATCGCTGAATTAGAGGCGAAGATTGCGGCGAATAGTGATGTAGTATTGGTAAATATTGAAGAGTAGATGGATATAGTGATATAGCGTATATAGCGTATATAGTGGATTATTATCGATATTATAATTTTAAAAACTGCTTAAAGAAATTATAATAAATATAGATATCATAGAACAAAGTTTCGTCGTAGTTACACGTGTGTTTGTTAGCATAGTCAAAATGGTAAAAGATTGGGAGAATCTTCAGCAGTATGAGAATCACGTCCCCAATGGTAAAGGTGAGGTGTATTATGACGACGACGACTCGCAGTCGAAGCATAGTAGAGATAGAAGGGGCGGAGGCGGTGGTGGTAGTAGTATGCCCAGGCGGCGTTTTTATCCGTCAAATGTCCAGGGGCGCTTTATTGTGAATGCGGTGACGGGTGTGGCGTATCCTTGGCGGGTTGGATCGATATATGAGGATTTGTTGTGGAAGGTATGCGATGCGAGTGGGCGACGAGGGAAGTATGAGTCGGATATGTATTTCTACGATTCACCAAAACAGGCGATCAGTCATAGGCGTTATAGAGCGGATGTATATTCAGCGGAGACGTTGGATTGGTGGAAGGGTAAAGTGGCGAAGATGACGAAGCTGCTTGAGAGCGAGGATTAATGATGCGATATGAGGATGGTGTGATTAAAATATAACATATTGCGGTATGCGATATATATTATATTTTTCGATAAGATAGACGCTACATACATTCTAAATGTTATGTTTAAAGTATGTCAAGATTTTAATTTGACATATTTTAATGTGTATCTGCGTGATTGTTAAAGAGTGTTGTATCCGTATATTGACGCTTCCAGCGTCATATTATTAGGAACACTCAGAATGGATTGTTGAATAACCAAACCAGTAATAGTCGCACCGCTCAAAGAAGAACAAGTAATCGTTCTATCACTCGCACCTTGAACCCCAGGGTTTCCATACACCGATTTACACATCAACGAAACTTGTTGTGTTGCGATGTTCGCATATCCTACATTTTGAACATCAAATATTACTTCCTTATTAGTGTTTGAAGAAACGGCGAATGTTAGAGGAGCAGACGACAAAGTTGCCCCAGAAGTCCAAACTACCGACACCGTTCCTGGAGGAGTAGATGAGGAGGAAGAAACCTCAAACCCATACAAAGACCCAGTTGTTGGTAAAGTTCCACTCCCCAAGAATGCTTGGAGAGCATATGAAGGATATTGAGTGAAACTAACTTGGGTTGTAGGTCTCAAAATAATCTTGTAATTTCTATATGTTGAATTGAAAAGATTTGTGAAGGAGAGGTTTTGAGTGGAAGCAGACCCAGTAATCGCAACTGAAACTCGCCCCAGCGACACCAAACCAACCTGACTTAATTTAGGAGCGACTGACGCTGTTGCTGGTGTCCCTGAAATCGTAAAAGAAGTCGCAGTAGCATTACCACTCGTATTAACTGAAAAGTAAGTAGTTGCGAGAGCAGTTGGGTTTGGTGTTCCAAAAGTATATGTTCCAGCAGTTCCAACACCATATGCTAATAGTCCAGCACTATTCAAGCGTAAAATAAAAGGTGAAGCAGTAGTATATTGGTCGCTATTGTAAAACATATCAGCGTATCCACTATTATCACCAATACTCGTTTGAAATCCAACAACAACACCATTCTCACCTCCGCTTGGAGTGTGTGCTGTCGCCATATTACAACAAGAACCCAGCATATAATAATTACCAGTTGAATATGGTGTTCCTACTGGTGTGGGTGTAAGGAAAGCACTTGATAATAACCAAGAAGGAAAAGCAGTTTGACCCCCAGGAGTCGCATTTCCTGACCCAGCATTTCTGTAATCGTAAATACCGCTATTAGCATTCCCGCCATTTTGAGTTATTATTTGAAGATTATTATTTGTCGCACCTGTAGCACCCGTTGAGGTGATTGATTTTGCGGAAGCACCGCTTGTGGAAATCAATAATCCACCAGTAGAAGATGTTTCAGTTCCGTCGCTCACCAAGAAGTTAGGGTTTTGAAGTTGATTTGTGTTTGGATTGTATTTTAAATGCTGACTATCTACTCTTACTGTTTGACTTGCTCCCGCTGTGGATACAAAAGTAGGATAAAAAGTTCCTGCGGTTGTCGTTGTGTCTGTAATACTAATCGCCGTAGCATTTGGATTAGATGGACCTGTCGCTCCTGTCGCTCCTGCTGGTCCTGTCGCTCCTGTTGCGCCTACGGCACCGGTATGTCCTGTCGCTCCTGTCGCTCCTGCTGGTCCTGTCGCTCCTGTTGCGCCTACGGCACCAGTATGTCCTGTAGCACCTGTTGATCCTACGGCACCGGTATGTCCTGTCGCTCCTGTCGCTCCTGCTGGTCCTGTCGCTCCTGTTGCGCCTACAGCACCAG
>Ga0209597_1000137_pt1 | contig 47143 bp, 45 predicted proteins | sample M_140625_MF_Meta_FD_187316 | JGI IMG/M metagenome (GOLD analysis project Ga0209597, IMG submission 187316) | Freshwater microbial communities from Lake Montjoie, Canada to study carbon cycling - M_140625_MF_MetaG (SPAdes) (version 2) | ecosystem: Environmental > Aquatic > Freshwater > Lake... | reverse complement strand
CAAGGCCAACCACGGCATCTCCGGCGACGCCGGCGTGATTGCCAACAACTACATCGACTACGCCATCAACGCTCTCGTTTGAGCTTCAGGCCCATCGATGACCCGGCCCCCGCAAGGGGGCCTTTTTTTGGCTCGTTTTGATGACTGGCCAACGTTGCTCGGAACCGAGCACCGAGGCTGGCCCAGGCGCTCGGAACCGCGCCTTAACGCCGACGACTAGGGCGGGATGGCTCGTGAAGACTGCCTGAGGATTCCTGCCGCCCATGTCATCCGTTTGGCTCGCGCGTTTCTCAGGCCTTCGTGGCCGTTGGTTACGGCCCCCGCCGGCTCGGCCAGCCCGGCGGGGGCCGCTGGCAACATCAGGGCATGCAGGCATCCCACACGCAGCCATGGCAGGCGAGGAGCACGGCCCGCCGTTGACGGAAGCCGGTGAACCGATCAGCGAAGCGGAGGCCCTGAGGCGGCTGCGGCAGACCGACGATCAGTCGCTGCAGTACTACGCCGCCTGGTGGCTGGGCCGGATGCGCAGCCGCCACCCCGACACCGTGCCCCTGCTGCGCTCCGCCCTGCGCCAGCGCCAACCTCGGGATCCCGGCGCTGGTGTGGAGCACAACGCCGTGGCCCGTAACGCAGCCCGGGCCCTGGGCAAGCTGGAGGATGGCCGTGCGGTGCCCGACCTCCTGGCCGCCCTTGAAGACGACGACGACGGTCTGCGGGAGGCCGCGGCCCGGGCCCTGGGCGAACTGGGGGCCCATGAAGCGGTGGAGCCGATCTGCGCCCGCCTGGCCAGTGGTCCGGCCGGCGCCGGAGCGCCCCAGACCAACAGCCCCAAGCTCCAGGAACCCTGCGAGGCCCTGATCGAGGCCCTCGGCGCCATCGGCGTGGCCGATCCTGCGGTGGTCGGGGTGATCGAGCCGTTCAGCGGCCATGACCGTCCGCTGATCCGCAGTGCCGCCGCCCGGGCCCTGCTGCAGCTCACCGCCGAGGTCCGCTGGGGTGAGGTGCTGCTGGAGCTGCTGGAGCATCCCCAACTGCAGGTGCGCCGGGCCGCCCTGATGGACCTGGGCGCCGTGGGCTGGCGTCCCTCCCTCGAGCCCATCCGCGCCACCCTGGCGGAGAACAGCCTCAAGCTGATCGCCCTGCGGGGCCTGGTGGAGCAGGGCAGCGGCGAGCCCGGCCTGGAGGCCCTGCTCGCCGCCATGGATGACCTGCTCTGAGGCCTGCCGATGTCCTCCCTTCCGATGACCGATCCCTTCGCCAGCGTGAGCCCCCTGATCCAGGCGGTGGAGCAGGCCGACACCGCCACTGCGCTGCTGGCCGCCACAACCTGCCTGGCCAGCCATCTGGCCGGCGGGGATGCCCCGGCCCCTGCCGCCATCGCCGCCCTGGTGCAGGTGCTGGGCTTCAACAATCCCGGCGCCGCCGTGGCCGCCGTGGACGGCCTGATCGCCTGTGGTGAAGACGCAGTGGCCCCCCTGCTCGACAACCTCGATGCCCACAACTACGGGGCCCGGGCCTGGGCGGTGCGGGCCCTGGCGGGGATCGGCGATGTGCGCGGTCTGGAGCTGCTGGAGCAGGCCCTCGGCGGCGACATCGGCCCCAGCGTGCGGCGGGCCGCCGCCCGCGGCCTGGGCCAGCTACGCAGTGGCGCCCTGCCAGACCAGGAGCGGCGCGAGGTGCTGGAACGGGCCCTGACGGCCCTGGAGGCGGCGGCGGCAGACGGGGAATGGGTGGTGCGCTACGCGGTGGTGGTGGGCCTGGAATCGCTGGCCCTTGATCTCGCGCCCGAATCCGGGGGATCCGACGGGGAGCTCAGGGAGCGGGCCCTCCAGACCCTCACCCAGCTCAGCCAGCCCGATGAAGACACCACGGTGGTGCGGCTGCGGGCCAACCAGGCCCTAGGGCGCCTCGCTCCCGCCGCCTGACCCAGCCATCCCCCATGCCAAGCAGCATGCCCACCCCCAGCCCCCAGAGCGGACCCAGCGGCGGCCAGGCCCCACCCACCGGGGTGCTGTTTGTCTGCATGGGCAACATCTGCCGCTCCCCGGCCGCCGAAGGGGTCTTCCTCCACCTGCTGGCCGAAGCAGGACTGGAGGACTGCTTCACGGTGGATTCAGCCGGCACCGGCGGCTGGCACGTGGGCCATCGGGCCGATCGCCGCATGATCGCCGCCGCCGAACGCCGCGGCATCCACCTTCCGAGCCGGGCCCGGCAGATCGAGGCCGCCGATCTGCAACGCTTCGACCACATCCTCACCATGGATGCCGACAACCTGGCTGCGGTGCAACGGCTGGAACGCCAGGCGCCGGGGAAGGCCCGGATCAGCCCCCTGATCGACCATTGCCGCCGGCTCCGCTCCCCCGAGGTGCCCGATCCCTACTACGGGGGAGAAGACGGATTCGAACGGGTGCTTGACCTGCTCGACGATGCCTGCGCCGGCCTGCTGGAGGACCTGCTGCAGGAACGGCGCCAGGGCTGAGGGGTCACCTCATCAAGGGGAGGCCAGCGGTCACCCGTTCGGCCCCATCCTCGGCCTGCAGCAGGGGGGCCACCTCGCGGATGGAATCGAGCCGATCGCGCTCGGCAAGGCGGAGCTGAGTGGCAGGCGGAGGGGCCGTGGGCCTGGCGATCGCCTCAACCCAGGAGATTGCTCCCTTCGCCGGCAGCGGAGGGCCCGGGCCAGGCGTCCTCGGGCACCCGCACCCGGAAGTGATCCTCCAGGGCCGCGATCACCTCCTCGATCGTGAGCCCATCGGTAATCACCTCGGCGGCATCCTCCGCCTGGAGCAGGGGCGCCACCTCCCGGCTGGAATCGAGGCGATCCCGTTCGGCGATCGCCGCCTCCAGCTCGGCCAGGGGCGGCACCGGAAAGCCCCGCTGCTCCAGATCCAGGGCCCGGCGCCGGGCCCGCTCCGCCACCGTGGCGGTGAGGAACACCTTGCACTCGGCATCCGGGAACACGGCAGTGCCGATGTCGCGCCCCTCCGCCACCAGGCCACCCCGCGCCCCCATGGCCCGCTGCTGGGCCGTGAGGGCCTCCCGCACACAGCCATGGGCAGCCACGGAGGACACCAGGGCGGTGACCTCCGGACTGCGAATCGCTGTGGTCACGTCATGGCCGTTGATCAGCACCTGCTGCTCGCCATCGGCGCCGCCGAGCAAGCGAAGGTCGAGATCCTGCAGGAGGGGGGCGATGGCCGCGGCATCGGCGGGGTCCACCCCCTGCTCCCGCACCCACCAGGTGAGGGCCCGGTACATGGCACCCGTGTCGAGGTAAAGGAGGCCGAGCCTGAGGGCCAGGGCCCGGGTCACGGTGCTCTTGCCAGCCCCGGCGGGACCATCGATGGCAACGATCGGGGGACGGGACATCAGGAAACGGTGGTCGATCAAGCGACTGGCACCGCAGTGCACGGCGGCCGCCAGCAGGGAGAAGCTACCGGTGCGCCCCACCGGAACCAGCCGATGGGGATCGACAACCTCCACGTAATCGGCCGTGAGACCGGCCGAGCCGAGGCGTTCGGCCACGGCGGCGATCAGGGAGTCGGAGCGATCCTCGCCTCCCCGCCCCAGGGCCTGGGCCGCATCGAGGGCGTCTCCCAGGGCCCGGGCCCGCCGCCTTTCGTCGCCGGAGAGATAGCGGAGCCGGGAGCTGGAAGCGAGCCCATCGCTCTCCCGCACCGTGGCGCATCCCTGCACGCTGAGGGGCAAGCCAAGATCAGCCACCACCTGCCGCAGGACCACCAGCTGCTGCCAGTCCTTCTCGCCCAGCAGCAGGCGATCGGGCCGGACCAGGGCCAGCAGCCGACACACCACCGTGGCAACCCCATCGAAGTGCCCCGGTCGCGACCGGCCGCAGAGATGGGCCGTGAGCAGGGGAGCGGGGGTCACCCGGGTGAGGGCCGACTCACCGCCGGGATAGATCGTGGCGATGGAGGGGAGGAACAGGGCCTCCACGCCGGACGCCGCCGCCAGGGCTCCATCGGCGGCGGGATCGCGGGGGTAACGATCGAAGTCTTCGCCCGGCCCGAACTGCAGGGGATTCACGAAGACACTCAGCAGCACCCGGGGCGTCCTGCCCCCCGCCACCGGACGGCGGGCGCGCTCCAGCAGGGAACGATGGCCCTGGTGCAGCGCGCCCATGGTGGGAACGAAGTGGAGGGGACGTTCGGGATGCTCCCGGCGCCAGAGCGCCAGCTCGGCGCGGGTGGTGATCAATCGCACGAGCTTGCTTCACGAAGAAGGCCCACCTGCCAGAGGCAAGTGGGCCGAATGGAGCCAACCTAAGGCTGAAGCTCAAGGAAGCACTTCGAGGCGCACGTTGGCGACACCACTGGCAGTGACCCCGAGATCGCTGGCGGCACCATGGGCCAGATCGATAATCCGACCGCCAATAAAGGGGCCCCGATCATTAATCCGCACCACAGTGGAACGGCCATTGTTGAGGTTGGTGACCTTCACGCGGGTCCCAAAGGGAAGGCTGCGGTGGGCGGCCGTGTAGGTACCGGGACGAAGCACTTCACCACTGGCGGTGCGATTGCCGTAGAAGCCGGGCCCGTACCAGCTGGCCTGGCCTGTGTAGGCGGCGGCGAGTTGTTGGAGTCCTTTGGGTGCCGTCGGCATCTGCCTGAGGAACCGGTCCTCCCAGGAGGGGGTAGGCACCACGTCACGGATCACCGCATCGGCGGCCGGCGTGGAGAGGGAGGAGAACGAAGCGGCCATCGCAGGGGCGGTGATCGCCAGGGGGGCCATCATGAGGGCGGCGGCGCCCAGGAGTTGAGTTGCACGCATGGCAAGCGAAACACGCTGGCTGGAGACCTGGACATCGGAAGACTCCGAAGTGTCGAGGCTGAATTCACATCCCGGAGCCCTTAAGGCATCGGGGGAGTGAATCCGCCGTGGCGAGTTCCTGTCTGGAAATAACTACCCAGGCAACGTAACCGCAGCGAACGGCAGCCGGAACGACAGAGTCCCGATCGATGATTGATCAGCTTTCTTCATCTTTTCCTTGGTTTCCCTGTACCACTGGCCTGAGTGGCCCATTCGGCGGAACGCAATGATCAGACAATCCGATTTGCGCCATAAGCCCGGCTAATCGCCTGTTGTGACGATGTTCCAGCCGTCCACCGTTCAGTGGGTTGGTGGGGGTGGCGGTGGAGCCCCTGGGCTCACGTCGGGGTTGGCTTCCCTGGACGGGTAGGCCGCCTGGGGGCGAGGCGAACGGCGAGCATCGAGCCTTTCGCGGCTTAGCGGGACCCTGCCGATGCAGGATCGGTTCACTAGGGCCTGATGCCATGGATTACCGCAGTGCCGGGGTGGATGTCGTCGCCGGACGCGCCTTCGTGGAGCGCATCCGCGCCAGCGTGGACTCCACCCGCAGGCCGGAGGTGGTGGGGGGGCTCGGCGGCTTCGGGGGGCTTTGCCGCCTGCCCACCGGCCTGCGCAACCCCCTGCTGGTGGCCGGCACCGATGGGGTGGGCACCAAGCTCGAACTGGCCCAGGCCCATGGTGTTCACCACGGGGTGGGCATCGACCTGGTGGCGATGTGCGTGAACGATGTGATCACCAGCGGGGCCGCCCCCCTCTTCTTTCTTGATTACATCGCCACTGGCCGGCTCAGCCCAGAGGCCATGGCCGAGGTGGTGGAGGGCATCGCCGATGGCTGCCGCCAAAGCGGCTGCGCCCTGCTCGGGGGCGAAACGGCGGAGATGCCTGGTTTCTACGGTGAGGGTCGCTACGACCTCGCCGGTTTCTGCGTGGCCGTCGTGGAGGCTGACCTTCTGATCGATGGGCGCCAGATCATGCCGGGCGACCGCATCGTTGCCGTGGCCAGCAGTGGGGTGCACAGCAACGGCTTCAGCCTGGTGCGTCGCATCCTGGAGGCCAGCGGAACGACAGCCGAAACGCGCCTCGGCGGCGATGGTCCCCCCTTGATCGACAGCCTGCTCACCCCCACCCGCCTCTACGCCTCCCTGGTGCAGCACTTGCTGAACGAGGGGGCCCCGATCCGCGGCATGGCCCACATCACCGGCGGAGGCCTGCCGGAAAACCTGCCCCGCTGCCTCCCCCCCGGGGTTCATGCCCGAGTCGATCCCGGCAGCTGGGAGCGTCCCGCCCTGTTCCGTTGGCTGCAGGAGCAGGGGGAGGTGCCGGAGCCCGACCTCTGGAACACCTTCAATCTGGGCGTGGGCTTCTGCCTGGTGGTTCCACCGGAGGCCCTGAAGAGCGTGCTGGCCAGCTGCCAGGCCCAGGGCCACCGGGCCTGGGCCCTGGGACAGGTGGAGGCCGGCAGCGCGGCGGAAAGCTCCGGTGTTGATGCGGATGGCTCCCTATCCGGCTTGCCGTACTGAAGAAACCATGGTCCACGGCTTTCTCACCTTCTTAAGGTGCCCGGAAGTCGCGTGCGCTACAAAGGCAGGTTCACCCGCCTGGCGCGGTTGTGATTCAGCAGCCCCATACCCCGCAGAACTCATGTTCGATACCTCCAGCCGCATCACCCGGCGCCGCAGTTCCGCCGGTCCCATTCCACCCCAGCGTCCCCAGCAGCCCCGGCCCCGCCTTCGCGAAATCAGCGGCCCGCGGGAAGGCGGGGGCGGCGGGCAGCGGCCCACCTTCCTCACCCTGCGGGATCACGGCAAGGTCTATGTGGCCGACCTGCCCCGGCTCTCCGATGGCCAGCTGAGTCAGATCGCACGGGAGGCCGAGGAGGTGCTCGAGAGCCTCAATCGCAGGCTGGAGGAACTTCGCAACCAGCTCTCCCTCAGCCAGGTCGACCAGGACACCCGGATCCGAGCCACCACCAAGCGGGATGTGACCGAACGCTTCCTGGCCTCCATCGCCCAGGAGCAGGAGCTGCGCCGCAGCAACCCTGCCCTCCGGGCGGCGGCCGGCGAGTCCCTCTCCCGCGCCTTCCTGGAGCTGGCCCGCCACCGCCTGCCCGGGGCAACGTTCGATTCCCTGCTGCAGGAGGCCCTCACCGCCTGTGATCCCTCCGATCCGGAGGGACGTTCGCCCACCTCCCACGATCCCCAGGTGATTCGGCTGCTCCAGGGCAACACCCCACCAGCCGCCCGGCCCGAAGCCATGCCAGTGGTGCTGACCCCCGATCCCCCCCGCCCCAGCGCGGTCTGATCCGACCACCCCCCAGAAGCCCCGCCACCGCGGGGCTCAGGCACTCTGAAAGGGGTTGGCTGGCATTCGCGATCGGCTGGGCAGGGCCAGGGCCAGCTGGTCGAGCCGCTCCCGCTCCCCGACCTCGAGGCTCCAGGCCAGGGCATCGGCGGCGGCATCGGCCTGGGCCACGGTGCGCAGCCCGGCAATGGGCATGGCCCCGTGGGCCCGGCACCAATTGAGTGCCACGGCCGCCGGGGAGGCATCCCGAAGGGCGGCGATCTGGGCCATGGCCGCGAGCAGGGGTTGCAGATCAGGCCAGAGCCTGCGGAACAGCCAGCGCCGCGGTCCGGCGGGAAACGACGGCTCCGTGCCCGGCATCCGGGTGAGCAGTCCCAGGGCCAAGGGGCTGTAGGCGATCAGCTCAACGCCCAGCTCGCGGCACACATCCACCAGGCCACCGGGCCGGATCGGCTCCGGTGCCAGCAGCGACAGCTGCACCTGCAGGCTGCGGAGCGGCACCCCCCGGGCCGCGAGGTCGCCATGGATCCGCCGCAGCCGCTCAGGACCGACGTTGGAGATGCCCAGCTCGGCCACCGCCCCGGCCAGCACCTGATCGGCCAGCCCCTGCAGCAGGGGACCCTCCTGCCAGGGGGCGTAACGGGCGGTGCTCCAGTGCAACTGGACCCGGTCGAGCTTGCCCTGCAGGCGACCGCCGGAGGCCTGCAGGGCCCTCTCGAAGCCACGGCGTCCCAGGCGCCAAGGAAAAGGAGCCAGCTTGGTGGCCACACACAGGCTCTGGCGCTGGCTGGGAGGCAACGCCGCTACGAACTGCCCCAGCAGGCACTCACTGCGGCCGTTCCAGCGGCCTGTTCCGTAGGAATCGGCGGTGTCAAAGAAGCGGAGGCCCCGCTCCACGGCCCTCTGAAAACAGTCCTCCAGCTCCTCGTCCTGGTCGGGGGCATAGCCCCAGAGGAACTGGTTACCCCAGGCCCAGGTGCCCACGCCGATGGCGGGGCTGGGAAGGGTGACGAGGGGCATGGCGCAACGGCATTAAGGCTCCAGACGCCATGATCGTTCTTGAAACCGAGCCGACCGTGCCGACCAGCCTCCCCACCCACCGCTTTCCCGGCTCCCCGGCCCTCGGGGGCGGGGACCAATCTGGTGATTCGGCGACCGAGCAGGCCAGCGCGGTCGAGACCGATCCGATCCTCTGCCGTCACTGCGGACGCACAGCCAGCAACGGCATCAGCTGCGAGGGCAGCTGTGTGGCGGATTCAGGCTATTGAGGCGGCATTGACGCCGCTGCTCCGCAGAAGATGTGAAGCGATGTGGAGCTTCCCACCGAATGCCCCAGGGCAGCGGGAGGGAACTTAAGAATTCCTTTAGGGTTCGCCCATCGATCGATCGGCGAGGCGGAACCATGGCCAAACCAAGCTCCCTGCTGGCGATGATGGCCCTGATCGGGTTGGCGCTTGTGGAATTAGTCACCCACCTGCTCCCCTGGGCCTGATCCGGAGCGCCTCTCAGCGACTGCCGGTTTCCCCCCTTCACCCGCACCCGGGGATCGACTTAGAACGTCCTTCGTGCCTTTGCTGGCGCCATGAAGGTCACCCACTGCAACGACGAACACCTGGTCTGCCTCAGCTCCGATGAGGTCGCCCTGCTGGTCGACCTCTGCCATGCCGGCGCCTTCTCCGATGAGTTGGCCCAAGGTGGCGACACCCGCCGGCGCCTGAAGCGCTTCCTCGGTGAGATGCAGAACTCACTGTTCGCTACCGCTCAGGAGGTGTGGGAACGCCAGCGGTGCCAGGCCGCTGGCTCGCTGCCCACCGGAACGCACCCACTGGGTTGAGCCCCCACAAACTCCGTTGGTGAGGCGGTTGTTGAAAGAGGCGGCACCCAGATTCGAACTGGGGGTAAAGGATTTGCAATCCTCTGCCTTACCACTTGGCCATGCCGCCGGCCCGGGAGCAAACTCCCCGGATCGGATCGTATCAGCCATGGCATGTCCTCTCCCCTGCTGGTCCTGAGCAACGGCCACGGGGAAGACCTGATCGCCCTGAGGGTGGTGGAGGCCCTCCGGCGTCTGCGGCCCGAGGTGGAGGTGGAGGTGCTGCCCTTGGTGGGCAAGGGCCAGGCCTTCGCCGGCGCCGAGGCCGCCGGTGAGCTGCACCGGGTCGGTCCCCGCCGGGACCTGCCGAGCGGCGGCTTCAGCAACCAAAGCCTGCGGGGCCTGCTCCGTGACCTGGTGGCCGGACTGCCGCTGCTGAGCTGGAAGCAAGGGCAGCTGGTGCGGGCCTGGGGCCGCCGCGGCGATCCGATCCTGGCGGTGGGTGACCTGCTCCCCCTGCTGCTGGCCTGGGCCGGTGGGGGCCCCTATGGGTTCATCGGCACCCCCAAGAGCGACCACACCTGGGCCACCCCGGCGCCCCCCGGCTGGGGGCGCTCGCCCCTGGCGGATGGCTACCACCGCCTCAAGGGCAGCGAGTGGGATCCCTGGGAATGGGCCCTGATGGGCCAGCGGCGCTGCCGGCTGGTAGCCGTGCGCGACCGCCTCACCGCCCGCGGCCTGCGTCGCCATGGCGTGGCGGCCTTGGCCCCGGGCAATCCCATGATGGATGGCTTCCCCGAGGCGCCCCTCCCGGCCTGGCTGGTGGGTCAGCGGCGCCTGCTGCTGTTGCCGGGAAGCCGCCTGCCGGAGGCCCTCGGCAACCTGGCCCGACTGCTCGAGGGGCTACCGAGCAGCCTGGAGCCGACCACCGTGCTGCTGGCGTGCGGCTCCAGGCCATCCCCCGCCGAACTGGCGCCGCTGCTGAGCGCCGCCAGCTTCCTGGAGTTCTCCCCGCCCGCCACCAGCGGGGCCGCCGCGGCCTGGCGTCGCGGGGCGGTGGAACTTCTGGTGGGCCCCGGCTGCTTCAGCCGCTGGGCCCGTTGGGGGGAGCTGGGACTGGCCACCGCCGGAACGGCCACCGAGCAGCTGGTGGGCCTTGGGGTGCCGGCCCTCTCCCTGCCGGGCCCCGGCCCCCAGTTCAAGGCGGGCTTCGCCCGGCGCCAGAGCCGCCTGCTGGGGGGGGCTGTGCAGCCCTGCCACAACGCCCAGGAACTGCGGACCCGGCTGCACGCCCTGCTGGCCGATCCGGCTGAACGGCTGCACCTGGGCGGGATTGGCCGCCGCCGCATGGGGCCGCCCGGGGGGAGCGAGCAGCTCGCCCGGGTGATCGCCGCACAACTGATCGATCCGGCCTGAGGACGGGATGCTGCAGGGGATGATGGAATCCTCCCCGATCCACTCCGCCCGATGGCCGGCATCCCCGAGCGCAGCTACAACGCCGCCTGCGGACGGCTGGCCAGCCGCCTGGGCATCAGCCAATCGGCCGCCCGGCGCAAGGTGGAGGTCCGCTCAGCCCAGGAAGGGATGCGGGACACCGCCTCCCGCCAGGCCATCGCCGAGCGGATGCTGGAGGAGGCGAATGCCGCCGGCGTCGACAACGGTGCCTTTCTCACCGCCCAGCTCGAGGCGGTGGGCAACGATGTGAACTTCATGCTGGAGGACTGAGGCCCTCCGCCGCCTCAGTGCTCGAACACGGAGCCGAACCGCTGGCGATCGAGATCGGCAAAAACGGGAATGCAGCCGAAGCAGCGCTGGGCGAGGTCCCAGCGGTCCTCACGGCGCAGCATCCTTTCGAGACGGTCGCGGGCCGCCAGCAGCCAGCGCACATCCCCGGCCGCATAGGCCAGTTGGGCCTCGCTGAGGTCCTCCACCATGCCCCAGTCGGAACTCTGGGCCTGCTTGTCCAGCTCCACCCCCACCAGCTCCTGCACCACCTCCTTCAGGCCATGGCGCGGCGCATAGGTGCGCCCCAGACGGCTGGCGATCTTGGTGCAGAAGATGGGATCCACCGCGATCCCCAGGTTCTGGGCCAGGGCGGCCACATCGAAACGGGCGAAGTGGAACACCTTCTCGATCGCCGGATTCTCGAACAGGGCCTTGAGGCGTGGCGCCCCCTGCTGGCCCCGGGCGAGACGGATGCAGCACACGTTGTCGTGGGCATCGCAGATCTGGACCAGGCAGAGGCGGTCGCGGCCATGGATCAGGCCCATCGCCTCGGTGTCGATCGCCAGGGCGGGGGCGACGCCGAGGAGCTCCTCCCATTCGGCGTCGAGGTCGCCATCGAACACGGCGAAGCGGGCCGGGGGCACGGAGGCGCTGCGGGCCTGGGTCATGGCAACGATCGCCGAAGTGGAAGGAGAGCTCATCGTGCCCCAGACCGGGGCCTGGGGCATGGGGGAGAATGCCATCCAATGTTTGGCAAGCCCCCTCGATGCCCACGCTGGCTTCCACCTTGTTGCTCACCCTGCTCCTGGCGGTGGGCCTGGTGTTCTTCCTGCGGGCCGCCAGCAAGGACCGCACCACCGTGGTGGAGGTTCACTCCCCCCGCCCCGCCCTTGAGGTGCTGGATGGGCTGAGCGGCTGGCTCACCAACCGGGGCTGGCGCACCGAAACCGGCGATCCCGCCACCAACGTGCTCCGCTTCCGGGGTGAGGTGGGGGCTAGCGCTCCCCTGGCCGTGCTGCTCTCCCTACTCGGCAGCGTTGGGGCCGCCTGCCTGGGTCTGGTGATTCGCCAGGTGCTGCCCCAGCTTGGCTGGTGGCCCCTTCTTCTGGCCCTCCTTGGCCCGGCGGCGGGGCTCATCTACCGCAGCAGGGCCAAGCGGGCCGAGACCTTCGAACTGCGGCTCATGGAGGGCGACGCCAACCAGGGCAGCACCCTGCGGCTGCGGGCCCACCGCGATGAGCTGATCGCCATCGAAACCGAGCTCGGGCCAACCCTGCTGCTCGCCAGCGATGGCCGCCTGCTGTCCTCCCCGATCTAGCCCCGTGATCACGACGGCGCCGGCTGATCGGCCGGCGCCGTCGCCTTCTGCTCCTGCCTTCCTTACCTTTTCATTCCCTCGCTTCCCGGGACGATGACTCCGCTCCTGACCCTCTCCATGGAACGGCGCCATCCGGTTCCCCGGCTCGCCATGGCGCTGCTGAGCCTGGCAGCCCTGGTGGTGCAGCTCCCGGGGGCCGCGGAAGCCCAGACCCTCTCCAGCGCAGGTGCTGCCACGGCCGCTCCTGCGCTGGATCCCCTGCTTGGGCCCCGCTCGGCACTCCCCAAGGACTGGGTCGGCAGCCGCGGCGTCATCCCGGCGATCCCGATCATCATGCTGGCCGGCCATGCCGATGCCCAGGGCATCGGGGGCTCAGGCACCAGTGGGGAGGCCGTGGGGCTCTACGGGGCTGCACCGATGCGGCCCGGCATCAGCGATGAGCATTACTGGTGCCTCCAGGTGGCCCATGCCGTGGCGGTGCTGGGCCGGCAGCGGGGCCTCAACATCAACTTCCACATCCCGCCGGTGCGCACCATGCTCAGCGGCGACGAGGCCGGCACCAACTGGAGCGTGGGGCGCGACCATGCCGCCGCCGGTGGCTACGCCCTGGAGATTCACTTCGATGCCTATGGCAGCGCCGGGGTGGGATCGGGCCTGATCCCGCCCCTACACCGGCCGTTCAGCACGATCGATGAGAGCCTGGCCCAGGAATTCGGTGCGTTCCCGATGAACTTCCGCGACCGGCTCGGGGGGCCCAAGCGGGGCATTGGCCTGCTGGAGGTGGGCAAGCTGGAAGGACCTCTGGAGGCCTCCCTGCGAGATCCCCGCACCCGGGAGCGCACGATCAAGTACATCGCCCAGCGGGTGGTGTACGCCCTGCAGCGCGGCATCGCCACACCCGGCAGCACCACTGCGACAGGGCCCTCTCCGGGTCTTCCGCCCCAGCAGCCACCCGCGATCGCTGGCCCCTGAGCTCACCCCACAGCCTGGTGGGGCGCGCAGCGTTCCACCAGGGAGCCATCCTCCAGCCAGTTCTGGGGCCGGGTGAATACATCGGTGAGCAGGGCCTCGCGGCTGCCGGGCTCGCTCTGGTAACCGTATTCCCAGCGCACCAGCGGCGGCAGCGACATCAGGATCGATTCGGTGCGGCCATTGGTCTGGAGGCCAAAAATCGTGCCGCGGTCGAACACGAGGTTGAATTCCACGTAACGGCCGCGGCGGTAGAGCTGGAAGTCCCGCTCCCGCTCCCCCCAGGGGGTGGCCTGGCGGCGCTCGGCGATCGGCAGATAGCTGGGCAGGAAGGCGTTGCCGCAGGCTCCGGCCAGCTGGAACAACTTCTCCCAGTTGTGCTCCACCGCTCCGGTGGCGGCACTGGCAGCAGCGGCCGGACCGGTCGGATCGGAGCCCTTGTAGAGAACGCCGCCAGGATCCTGGTAGTCGTAGAAAATGCCACCCACGCCACGGGTCTCGGCGCGGTGCTTCAGGAAGAAGTATTCATCGCACCAGGGCTTGAACACCGGGTAATAGCCAGGATCCACGCTGTCGCAGGCGCCCTTGAGGATGCGGTGGAAGTGCTGGGCGTCCTCCAGGAAGGGGTAGTAGGGGGTGAGGTCGGCGCCACCGCCGAACCACCACACCGGCCCGGCCTCGAAGTAGCGGTAATTCAGGTGCACCGTGGGGATGAAGGGGTTGCGGGGGTGCAACACCATCGAGGTGCCGGTGGCGAACCAGCGCTGACCCTCCGCCTCGGGCCGCTGGCTGAGAATGGACGGTGGCAGACGCTCCCCCTCCACCTCGGAGAAGTTCACGCCGCCCTGCTCGAAGATCCGGCCGGCCTTCATGACCCGGGAACGGCCCCCACCGCCCTCGGGACGCTCCCAACTCTCCTCCTGGAACTGGCCTTCGCCATCGAACGCCGCCAGAGCGGTGCAGATCGAATCCTGGAGGCCCATCAGCAGGGTTCGGGCCCGACTGCGGGAATCGGCAGGGGGCGAACTCAGCAGAGGCGCGACGGGCGTGGTCATCCAATGGTGCGCCCTCGGCGGCGCAGAACATCCGCCCACCCTTTCAGTCCGCCGGCCCGCCGCACAAGGCTTCGAGAGTGTCTGTCACGGGGGAGCGGGACCAGGGCTTCTAGGATCGCCTCCGACCTGAGGAGTCCGAGCCCGGATGGCCACCCAAGACCAGGCTTCCGATCCCCAGATCTCCTCCCCGGACGTCGACTCCCTCACCGCGGCGCTCAGCCCCCTACGGGATGCCGGCAGTGGACGCACCCTGCTGGAGCTCGGCTGGATCCGCCGACTGCGGCGCCAGGATTCCAGGGCCGTGTTTGAGCTGGCCCTCCCCGGTTTCGCCGCCAGCCAGCGCGACCGCATCGCCGCCGAAGCCCGCCAGGCCTTGCTGACGGTGGCCGGGATCGAGGACATTCAGATCGAATTGGCCCAGCCCGAACACGCCCCGGCCGGGGCAGCCCCCTCCTCCGCACCGATCGGTGGCGCCGGCCATGGGCCGGGAAGCCATGGCCAACAGCCCCAGCGCCAGAGCGTGCCGGGGGTGCGCCAGGTGATCGCGGTGAGCAGCGGCAAGGGCGGTGTTGGCAAGAGCACCGTGGCGGTGAACCTGGCCTGCGCCCTGGCGGCCTCCGGCCTCAAGGTGGGCCTCCTCGATGCCGACATCTATGGCCCCAACGCGCCCACGATGCTGGGGGTGGCTGATCGCACGCCCGAGGTGCGCACGGGCCCCGAAGGAGAACAGATCATGGTGCCGATCGAGACCTGCGGCATCGCCATGGTGTCGATGGGGCTGCTGATCCAGGAGAACCAGCCCGTGATCTGGCGGGGGCCGATGCTCAACGGCATCATCCGCCAGTTTCTCTACCAGGTGGACTGGGGCGAGCGGGATGTGCTGGTGGTGGACCTTCCCCCCGGCACCGGCGATGCCCAGCTCACCGTGGCCCAGGCCGTGCCCATGGCCGGCGTTGTGATCGTCACCACCCCCCAGCAGGTGTCGCTGCAAGACGCCCGCCGCGGCCTGGCGATGTTCCTCCAGATGGGTGTGAACGTGCTCGGGGTGGTGGAGAACATGAGCGCCTTCGTGCCTCCGGACCTCCCGGATCGGCGCTACGCCATCTTCGGCAGCGGCGGCGGACGGCGGCTGGCCGATGAGGCCGGGGTGCCGCTGCTGGCAGAGCTCCCTCTGGAGATGGGCGTGCAGGAGGGCGGAGACCGGGGGATGCCGGTGGTGCTGGCGGCACCGGCATCCGCCAGTGGCCTCGCGTTCCGCGCCCTTGCCGCCGAACTCGCCGGGCATTGCGTCGCTCCGGCGACCCCCGCCTGAGCCGGTGACGAACCTCGGGTCCCGCCGCGGCGCCGGCCCCGGGCGGAGCAAACCAGGCCGCTCCCCCTGGGCGGAGATCGACCTGGTGCTCTGGGGAATCCCGCTGGGGCTCACCGCTCTGGCCGGCATCCTGATCGCCAGCACCCAGCGTCAGGCCGACTACGCCGACTGGTATCAGCACTGGATCACCGCGGCGGTCGGGATGGTCCTGGCCCTGATCGTGGCCCGATTGCCTCTGGAGCGGGTGCAGGCCTGGCAATGGCCGATCTACGGGGTCACGATTCTCAGCCTGGTGGCGGTGCGCTTCGTGGGGACCTCGGCCCTGGGGGCCCAGCGCTGGATCAGCATCGGGGGCATCCACGTGCAGCCCTCGGAGTTCGCCAAGCTGGCCGCGATTCTGTTGCTAGCGGGGGTGCTCTCCCGTTTCCCGGTGGAGCGGCCGGTGGATCTGGTCCGGCCGATCGGCCTGATCGCCCTGCCCTGGGGCCTGGTGTTCATCCAGCCCGACCTGGGGACCTCCCTGGTGTTCGGGGCGTTGCTGCTGGTGATGCTCTTCTGGGCCGGGCTGCCCCTGACCTGGCTGGTGTTTCTGCTTTCACCGCTGGTGGCCGCCATTGTGGCAGGCGTTCAGCCCCTGCTGCTCATCGTTTGGGTCCCCCTGATGGGCTGGCTGGCCTGGACCTCCCTCCCCTGGAAGCGCGCGGGCCTGGCGGTGGTGGTGGCGGTGCAGGGCCTCTTCGCCGTGCTCACCCCCTACCTCTGGATGCATGGCTTAAAGGAATACCAGCGGGACCGGCTGGTGCTTTTCCTGGATCCCTCCAAGGATCCCCTCGGGGGGGGCTACCACCTGTTGCAGAGCAAGGTGGGTATCGGCTCAGGAGGCCTGTGGGGCACGGGTCTGATGCATGGTCACCTCACCCTGCTGCGCTTCATCCCCGAGCAGCACACCGATTTCATTTTCAGTGCCCTGGGGGAGGAAACCGGTTTCGTGGGCTCCACCCTGGTGGTTCTGGCCTATGCCCTGCTCTGCTGGCGCCTGCTTCAGATCGCCACCCGGGCCCGCACCGATGTGGAGGCGCTGCTGGTGGTGGGCATCGGCGCCATGCTGATGTTCCAGGTGGTGGTGAACATCTGCATGACCATTGGCCTCGGTCCGGTCACCGGCATCCCCCTGCCCTGGGTGAGCTACGGCCGTTCGGCGATGCTGGTGAATTACGTCTCGCTCGGCCTCTGCGCCTCGGTGATGCGTCGCAGCCGCAGCACGCGCCGCTGGTGACACCCTCTCCGGCGGCAGCAGCAGCCTCCTCCAGACCGACCGGTCCGCCCCGGGCGGCGATCCCGGTGGTGAAACCCATCAGCTCCCCGATGGTGATCCGATGGTGATCCTCAGCGACCTGCGCCGGGAGCTCGGCCAGGGGATGCCCCCCGGCCGATCCGACGACGACAGCGTGCGGCGCCAATGGTGGGCGGCCCTGGCCACCCTCCAGGACGACCTGCTAGCCGGGGTGGATCCCCCCCGGGGGCTCTGGCTGGCGGCCCCCCTGCCGGCCCTGTACGCGCCGGAACTGCTGCAGGGCCTGCGGGGCTGGGTCTGGGCGCCGAAGCAGATCGGGACCCTGCTGCCCACACCGCCCCTGCTGCCGGGGGGTGCCGCTGCGCTCGGAACCGGCACCCTGCCAGGCCTGCAACGGCTCGCCCTGCGGGACGAGGACGGCACCGATCCCCTGCTGATCGTGATCACGCCTGCCGTGCAGGTGGCCCTGGCGATCGAGGGGGCGGCGGGAGCCCGGCGGCTGCTGGTGCGCTTCGATGCTCCCGCCGTCTCCGCCGCCCTACAGCTGCTGGACCGGCGCCTCCAGGAGGACGCGCCGGTCCAGGCGCGACGGCTGCGCACCAGCCTGCGGGATCTGGGCCCCCTCCACAACGATCCCGATCTGGCGATGCGGTTCTGGCCGAGGCTGGCGGAACGCCTGGCCGCCATGGCGCCGAGCGTGACCCTCCAGCCCCTGGTGCGGGCTCCGGACGTTGCGGGGCGAAGTGGCGAGGCTGAGGGCGAGGAGCGGGCCGATGCCGGCCTGGAAGCGGCCGCCCAAGCCGAACTCGCCCTGCTGGAAGCCCTCACCCATGAGGTGCGAACCCCCCTGGCCACCATCCGCACCCTGATCCGCTCCCTGCTGCGCCGCCGCGAAATCTCAGCGGTGGTGCGCCAGCGGCTGGAACAGATCGATGGCGAATGCAGTGAGCAGATCGACCGCTTCGGCCTGATCTTCCTAGCGGCGGAACTGCAACGGCAACCGGAAAGGAGCCAGCCCCTGAGCGCCACCGAACTGGCCCGCACCGACCTGAGCCAGCTTCTCCTGCAACTCGAAGCCCTCTGGCAACGCCAGCTGGCCCGCCGCGATCTGGCCCTCACCCTGGCGATCGATCCCAACCTGCCGCCGGTTCTCAGTGACCCCGCCCGGCTGGAAACCATGCTCGGCGGCCTGATCGACCGCTTCAGCCGCAGCCTGGCCAGCGGCAGTCACGTGCTGGTGAGCCTTCAGCCGGCCGGCTCCCGCCTAAAGCTTCAGCTCAGCAGCAGCGACCCGGCCCAGCGCCCCCAGGGGGAGCGATCCGACGGCGCCACGGGTCCGGGCGACCTGGTGGGTCCGGTGCTGAGCTGGAACCCCGACACCGGCAGCCTCCAACTCAGCCACCAGGCCACCCAACAGCTGTTCCACCGTCTCGGGGGACGACTCACCGAACGGGGCGACGCGAGCCTCACGGTCTTCTTCCCGGTGGCCGCAGGCTGAGGTGGGTCGGGCGCCCTTTGTTGACGGGTGTGAAGAGTGGGCCGCGCGAGCGAAGACACCCGAATCACGGTGCTAGCTTCCGCCTGAAACGGTCCTTGAGCCATGGCAGCGACGGCCCTGAACGGTCAACTTCCGAAGTACATCGGCAGCACGGGCGGTCTGCTCAATGCCGCCGAAACCGAAGAGAAATACGCCATCACCTGGACCAGCTCCGCCGCCCAAGCGTTTGAGCTCCCCACCGGTGGCGCCGCCGAGATGAACGCCGGCGAAAACATTATGTACTTCTCCCGCAAGGAGCAGTGTCTGGCGCTGGGCACTCAGCTCCGCACCAAGTTCAAGCCCCGCATCGAGGACTACAAGATCTACCGGATCTACCCCGGTGGTGACACCGAATTTCTCCATCCCAAGGACGGCGTTTTCCCTGAAAAGGTGAATGAAGGCCGCGAAAAAGTGGGCCACAACGCCCGCAGGATCGGCGCCAACCCCAACCCCGCCAGCCTCAAGTTCAGCGGCAAGGAGCCCTACGAAGTCTGAGCCCCGTGCGCGACGCTCTATAACGGCGGGGCTGACAGCCCCGTTTTTTTTTGCTTGCCGCCTGCCGTGATGCCGGGTTCCGATCCAGCCACCGACCGCTCCGCCTTTCTCGCGGAGGCTGCCCGCGGTTCTGAGGCCTTTGGCGGCAGCACCTTCATCCCCCTGTGGAAACGGTGGCCCGCCGACCTGGAAACGCCCCTCAGCACCTGGTTGAAGGTGGGTGCCGGCGGCCATCAGGGAGTGCTGCTGGAATCGGTGGAGGGCGGCGAGCGGCTCGGCCGCTGGAGTGTGGTGGTGGGCGACCCCCTCTGGACCCTCACCTGCCGGGGCCAGGCAGCCCGGCGGCAATGGCGCGATGGCCGGAGCGAAGATCTGCAGGGAAATCCCTTCGACCTGTTGCGGCAGTGCCTCGCGCCGATCCGCCCAACACCCGTGCCGGAGCTCCCCCCCCTCGGCCAGCTGTTCGGAGCCTGGGGTTATGAACTGATCCGTTGGATCGAACCCAGCGTTCCGGTGCACGCCCCGGCCCCGGGGGATCCGCCGGACGGGAACTGGATGCTGGCCGACAGCCTGCTGGTGTTCGACCAAGTGAAGCGCCAGATCACCGCCGTGGCCTACGTGAACCTGGCCGAGCAGGCCGGTGCCGCTGAAGCTTGGGATCGGGCCGCCGGCCAGATCGCCGCCCTCGAGGCCCGCATGCACGCCCCCCTGCCGCCGGAGATCACACCGCTGCAGTGGCATGACCATCCGGGAGCCGAAGTGGTCACCACCTCCAACCGCAGTCGCGAGGATTTCGAATCCGCGGTGTGTCAGGGACGCGAGCACATCGCCGCCGGGGATGTGTTCCAGCTGGTGCTGAGCCAACGGCTGGAAGCCCGCATCGAGCGGGATCCCTTCGATCTCTACCGCAGCCTGCGGATGGTGAACCCCTCCCCCTACATGGCGTTTTTCAACTTTGGCGACTGGTTCCTGATCGGCTCCAGCCCGGAGGTGATGGTGAAGGCCGAACCCCGTGTTGGAGGGGGCGTGAAGGCTTCCCTCAGGCCGATCGCTGGCACGCGCCCCCGGGGCGCCGACGAACGGGAGGACGAGGACCTGGCCAAGGATCTCCTGGCCGATCCGAAGGAGCGGGCCGAGCACGTGATGCTGGTGGATCTGGGCCGTAACGACCTGGGCCGCGTTTGCCGGCCGGGCAGCGTGGCCGTCCAAGACCTGATGGTGATCGAGCGCTACTCCCACGTCATGCATATCGTGAGTCAAGTCGAGGGGAATCTCGATCCGCGCCATGACATCTGGGATCTGCTGATGGCCTCCTTCCCGGCCGGCACCGTGAGCGGTGCCCCCAAGATCCGCGCCATGCAGCTCATCCACGACCTAGAGCCCAACGCCCGGGGCCCCTATTCCGGCGTCTATGGAGCGGTGGACCTCAACGGCGCCCTCAACACGGCCATCACGATCCGCAGCATGGTGGTACTCCCCCCCGAACCCGGGGATGCCCAGAACGGCTGGAGGGTGAGGGTGCAGGCGGGAGCCGGCATCGTGGCCGATTCCGTGCCGGCCTCGGAGTACCAGGAAACCCTCAACAAGGCCCGTGGCATGCTCAAGTCCCTCGCCTGCCTCGAGCCCCCCGCCGGGGCCCAGCCATGAGCACACCCCGCCTGTTGCTGAAGGGCTTTGAGGTTGAGATGTACACGGGCCGCCCCGACGGCACGGTGGTGGGCTGCGCCGCCGAAGCGGCACGGGAGCTGGCCGGGTTTGTGACCGAACCGGACCACCGCAACCTCGAATACATCACCCCTCCCGATGCCAGCTACGGGCGGCAACTTGAGCTGCTGCTGGAACCGCGGCAACGGCTGCGCCGTTGGCTGGAGCCCCGGGGGCTCACCCTGCTGCCGGGCAGCACCATGTCCACCGGAGGGAGCGACCGCTTCGAGCGATCGGATCCCAACAACACCTACCACGCCCACATCGAGCAGACCTACGGCACCCGGGTGGTGACCGCCAGCGTGCACATCAATTTTGGCCTGACGGCCATGGACCCCCTCTTCGCCGGGCTACGCCTGCTCCGTTGCGAAGGGGCCCTGCTGCTGGCCTTAAGCGCCAGCTCGCCCTTTCTCGATGGCCAAGCCACCGGGGCCCATTCCCAGCGATGGCTCCAGTTCCCGCTCACGCCGCCCCAGGTTCCCCTGTTCCTCAACCATCCGCACTACGTGCACTGGATGGAGGAGCAACTCGCCGCCGGCTCGATGCAGAACGTGCGTCACCTGTGGACCTCCGTGCGCCCGAACGGTGACGACCGCCCCCACGACCTCAACCGCATCGAAGTGCGGATCTGCGATCTGATCGCCGATCCCCTCGAACTGTTGGCGGTGACCGCCTTCGCTGAGCTGCGCCTACAGCAGCTTCTGGCGGAGCCCGGGCGCTTCGACCCACTCCACGCCAGCGACCTGGCCCCAGATGAACTGGCTGAACTCGCCGATGCCAACGACCGGGCCGCCGCCCGCTCCAGCCTGGAGGCGGAACTGCGCCACTGGAAGACCGGCGCCCCGATCCTGGCCCGGGACTGGATCGCGGCGGAGCTCGAATCGATGGCCCCCCTGGCCGAGTCGCTGGGCCTGGGGAATCTGCTTCCTCCCCTGGAGATGCTGCTCACCAGGGGCAACACGGCGATGCGCTGGCTCGCCCTTCAGCGGACCGGCCAACCCGTGGGGGAGATCGTGGCGGCCGAAGCCGCGGCCCTCGAAGCGCGGGAAACTGCGCTGGAGGCATGCCTTGCGACAGACCCAGCCACCGCTTTGGGATGATCATGGATCGCTCCAACGCTTTTCCGCTGTCCATGCGGCCGCCCTCCCCAGCGCCAGCCGCAGCGCCCCCCCCTCCGGGGTCGTTGCCGATGGCCGGATCCCCTGCCGTCGCCGTCGCCCCCCCCGAGGTGCCCGCTGCGGTGGGGCGGCTGCTGGAGGAACGGCTCGAGCTGGTGGAAGACCTCTGGCTCACGGTGCTGCGGAGTGAATGTCCACCGGCCCAGGTGGAACGCCTGATCCGCCTCAAGGAACTGAGCGCCCCCCTCTCGCCCGCCGAAATCGAAGCCGATCAGGAATCGGCAGGCTTCTCCAGCAGAGCCAGCGAGGCGATCGTGGCGGTGATCCGCGAGATGGATCTGGCCGATGGCATCGCGGCGGCCCGCGCCTTCTCGCTTTATTTCCAGCTGGTCAACATCCTGGAGCAGCACATCGAGGAAGACAGCTACCTCGCGAGCCTCCAGACCGGCCCCTCCACCAGCGTCAACGATCCCTTCCTGCCGGCCCTCGCCAGCCAGAGCGAACCGGCCACCTTCCGCCAGCTGTTCGAGCGGCTGCGGGCCCTGGGGGTGCCCCCGGCTCAGATCGAGAACCTGCTGCGCGAACTCGACATCCGGTTGGTGTTCACGGCCCACCCCACCGAGATCGTGCGTCACACCGTGCGCCACAAGCAGCGCCGCGTGGCCTCGCTGATCCAGAAGCTGGAGGAAGGCCGTGGCGGCAGCCGCGAATCGCGCGAACGGTACCGCCAGCAACTGGAAGAGGAGATCCGGCTGTGGTGGCGCACCGACGAACTGCACCAGTTCAAACCCTCGGTGCTGGATGAGGTGGATTACGCCCTGCATTACTTCCAGCAGGTGCTCTTCGACGCGATGCCGAAGCTGCAGCAACGGATCCGCTCGGCCCTGGCCGCCAGCTACCCCGATGTGCAACCACCCCTGGATGCCTTCTGCACCTTCGGCTCCTGGGTCGGTTCCGACCGGGACGGCAACCCCTCGGTGACCCCGGAGATCACCTGGCGTACCGCCTGCTACCAGCGAGAGCTGATGCTGCAGCGCTATGTGAAGTCGGTGGAGCAGCTGCGCGACCAGCTCAGTATCTCGATGCAGTGGAGCCAGGTGAGCCCCGCCCTGCTCGAATCGCTGGAGATGGACCGGCTGCGCTTTCCTGAGATCTACGAACAGCGGGCGGCGCGCTACAGGCTGGAGCCCTACCGGCTCAAGCTCAGCTATGTGCTGGAGCGGTTGCGACTTTCCCTCGAGCGGAACCAACAGCTGTACCAGACAGGCTGGGATGCCCCCTTCGACAACGGCGGCGGTGGCCGCCTCACCCTCAACCCGGGCAACCTCACACCGGTGGCCAGCGGCGCAGACCTGCACTACGGCTCTGCCGAGGAGTTCCGCGCCGACCTCGAACTGGTGGGCGAAAGCCTGGTGGCCACCGGCCTGAGCTGCGAATCCCTTGGCGAACTGCTCAGCCAGGTGCACATCTTTGCGTTCTGCCTGGCCAGCCTCGACATTCGCCAGGAGAGCACCCGCCACAGCGACGCCATCGACGAACTCAGCCGCTACCTGCAACTGCCGGTGGCCTATGGCGCGATGGATGAGGAGCAACGGATCACCTGGCTCCTGGCCGAACTCCAGACCCGCCGCCCCCTGCTGCCACCGGCGGCCCGCTGGAGTGAATCCACCGCCGAAACCTTCGCGGTGTTCCGCATGCTGCAGCGGCTGCAGCAGGAGTTCGGTCCACGCATCTGCAGCACCTACGTGATCTCCATGAGTCACACGGTGTCCGATCTGCTCGAGGTGCTGCTCTTAGCCAAAGAGACGGGCCTGGTGGATCCCCTGGCCCGCAGCTCCGACCTGCTGGTCATTCCACTGTTCGAGACCGTGGAGGATCTCCAGGGCGCCCCGGCCGTGATGGGGCGCCTGTTCGCCGATCCCTTCTACCGCCAGCTGCTCGGCAGCGGTGGGGAGGGGGGAGAACCGCTTCAGGAGGTGATGCTCGGCTACTCGGACAGCAACAAGGATTCAGGCTTCCTCTCCAGCAACTGGGAGATTCACCGGGCCCAGATCGCCCTTCAACAGCTCGCCACCCAGCATGCCGTGGCCCTGCGCATCTTCCACGGCCGCGGCGGATCCGTCGGGCGCGGCGGCGGCCCTGCCTATCAGGCGATCCTCGCCCAGCCCAGCGGCACCCTGAGGGGTCGCATCAAGATCACCGAACAGGGCGAGGTGCTCGCCTCCAAATACTCCCTGCCCGAGCTGGCCCTCTACAACCTGGAAACCGTCACCACCGCAGTGCTCCAGAACAGCCTGGTGAGCGCCCCGATTGATGACACCCCCAGCTGGAATGCCCTGATGGAGCGGCTGGCGGCCCGTTCGCGCGACCACTATCGAGCCCTGGTGCATGACGACCCCGACCTGGTGGCCTTCTTCCAGCAGGTCACGCCGATCGAGGAAATCAGCAAGCTGCAGATCTCAAGCCGTCCGGCCCGCCGCAAGAGCGGCGCCAAGGATCTCTCCAGCCTGCGGGCCATCCCTTGGGTGTTCGGCTGGACCCAGAGCCGCTTCCTCCTCCCCAGCTGGTACGGCGTGGGCATGGCCCTCGACCAGGAGGTGGGCGGTGACCCCGCCCAGATGGAACTGCTTCAGCTGCTTTATCAGCGCTGGCCCTTCTTCCGCATGCTCATCTCCAAGGTGGAGATGACCCTCTCCAAGGTCGACCTGGAACTCGCCCATCACTATGTGCTCTCGCTGGGGCGCCCCGAGAACCGCGAAGCCTTCGCAGCGATCTTCAGCTCCATCGCCACCGAGTTCGAACGCACCCGCGATCTAGTGCTCCAGATCAGCAACCACACCCGCCTGCTGGATGGCGATCCAGCCCTGCAGCTCTCGGTCGATCTGCGCAACCGCACGATCGTGCCGCTCGGCTTCCTGCAGGTGGCCCTGCTGCGCCGCCTGCGGGACCAGAACCGCCAGCCCCCAATGAGCGAAGGTCCGATCAACGGGCAGGGCGGCGGGGAGACCCCCACCTACAGCCGCAGTGAGCTGCTGCGCGGAGCCCTGCTCACGATCAACGGAATCGCCGCCGGCATGCGGAACACCGGCTGATGCCGCCGCCTGATCGCCTCGCTTCCCTGTTGGTCCCCTTCCGCACCTCCGGAGCGGCCCAGCTTCTGCCGGAGGGATACAGCCTGATCCAGTCCCCCGAAAGCGATCTGGCGACAGAGGGGGAGACCGCCACCGAAGCCCTCAATCGCCTGCTGGTCGGCTGCGACGAACGGCCCCGCAGCCCCGAGCGCTGGAGCCAGGTGCTCGAACGCAGCACCTGGCACCTCGGCGTGAAGGATCGCCAGGAGCGCTTGGTGGGCTTCCTGCGGGCCACCAGCGACCTGGCCCTCAACGCCAACCTCTGGGACCTGCTGAGCGATCCGGCCGACCCCGGGCGCGATCAGGTGCTCGCGGCCCTGGTGCGTTGCGCCCTGGGCCGGCTGAGGCGGGAGCTGGCCGGCTGCAGCGTTTCCCTCTCTGCCCCTCCGGAGGCTCTCGAGATCATCAGCCGGGCGGGATTCGTGGTGGATCCGGGCGGCATCCGCGCCATGGGCCTCAGCCTCACAACGCAAGACGGCGGACAAAAAGAAGGCCCCCGTTCCGGCGGAGGCATCTAAGGGTCAGGGTGTCCCCCGAAGAACCTGAACCACGAGCATGGAGGGACTCGAACCCCCGACCCTCAGAACCGGAATCTGATGCTCTATCCATCTGAGCTACATGCCCAACACCAGGAGCGGTGTACCAGGGACTGTGGCGGATGGATCGGATCCAATACCTGCCCCTGTTGGACCTACCTTAGCCGCAGACCGCCCCAGACCCATCCGGCTGCATCGCCTGGAGCTGCTCCACTTCCGCAATATCGCCGGCCTCGAACTGGAGCTGCAAGCTCCGCGGTTGCTGGTGATCGGTGCCAATGGGGAAGGGAAATCCAATCTGCTGGAGGCCGTGGAGCTGCTCACCAGCCTGCGCTCCCACCGCTGCAGCAGCGACCCTGACCTGATCCGCCAGGGGGAACCAACCAGTCGGCTGAGGGCCCTCACCAGTGAAGGGGACCAACTGGAACTGGAGCTGCGGCGACGCGGTGGCCGCCGGGCCCTGCGCAACGGCCGCAACCTGGAGCGCCTGATCGACCTGATCGGACCGCTGCGGTGCGTGGGGTTCAGTGCCCTGGATCTGGAGCTGGTGCGGGGGGAACCCGCGCAGCGCCGCCAGTGGCTCGACCGTGTGGTGCTGCAGCTCGAGCCGATCTATGGCTCCCTGCTGAGCCGCTACGGCCGGCTGTTGCGCCAGCGCAGCCAGCTGTTGCGGCGCGGCCTGGCGCCGGCGGAACGGAGCGCACTGCTGGATGCCTTCGACCACCAGATGGCGCTGGTGGGCACCCGCCTGCATCGCCGGCGGCGCCGGGCCCTGGAACGCCTCGAGCCGCTGGCGCGGCTCTGGCAGGAGCGCCTGGGCGGCGGGAAAGAGGCCCTGGAGCTGGCCTATCGGAGCGGCACGAAGCTGGAGGCCGAGGCGGCCACCGATGGGGAAGACGTGTGGCGGGCCGCCCTCCTCGACCAGCTGCGGCTGCAGCGCAGCGAAGAGGAACGGCTCGGCCAGTGCTTGGTGGGCCCCCACCGTGATGAGATCGAACTGCTGCTGGGGGGAGCAGCGGCCCGGCGCTACGGCTCGGCGGGACAGCAGCGCACCTTGGTGCTGGCCCTGAAGCTGGCCGAACTGGATCTGGTGCACGCGGTGGTGGGGGAACCTCCGCTCCTCCTGCTCGACGATGTCTTCGCCGAACTGGATCCCCGGCGCCAGAACCTGCTGCTGGAGGCGGTGGGCAACGGCCACCAGTGCCTGGTGAGTGCCACCCACCTGGAGTGCTTCAACGGGGGCTGGAGAACCGACGCCCAGGTGGTGCGCATGCTCCAAGGCAGCCTGCAGAGCGTTTAACCCGCCGACTCAGGATCGCGATCCTGTGGGGAATGGGCCACGGCGGTGCGATCCGAACATGGATGCGGCACCACAGCCCCTATGGTGAGTTGCTGTTTGACTGGATTCGATGAACCAGCGTCTGTCCTGCCTCCACCCCAACCCGGGATGGAGTGGAGCCGCTACCGAGCAAACCTCCTCCACGCCCGCCATCTCTGACGCGGTTGGGAAACACTGCATCCTCGAGCTGTACGACTGTCAAAACAGCCGACTGGATGACGAAGCTTTCCTCAGGGACACCATCACCACAGCAGCCAAGCGTGCCGGTGCCACCCTCCTCAACCTCATCACCCATCGCTTCGAGCCCCAGGGCGTGACTGGGCTGGCACTGCTGGCCGAATCCCACATCTCCATCCATACCTGGCCGGAATCCGGCTACGCGGCGGTGGATGTGTTCACTTGCGGGGACCACACCATGCCCGAACGGGCCTGTCAGGTGCTGGCCGAGGAACTCGGAGCCGCTAGGCACAAGCTCACCAGCTTTCGCCGCGAAACTCCAGGATCGATCGCCGGTAGCCCGCGCGAGCCCGAACTCTCCCCGGCCTGAGGATCTCCTCTTGAATCCGTGTCCTTCCCCCCGGACCCTCAGGCGGCCCGGGGGATTTTTTATTGGGCCCGTTCAGCCGCCGCTCCCCGGCGTCGGGGTGAGGGCAGCGCCCCCGGAAGCCGTTGCAGCCGAGCGTTCTCGATTGAGCTTGCCGCTCACCAGGCCCTCCAGGTCGAGGGCCACGGCCGTGAATCCCAAGTCCCCCAGGGCCGCCACCAGCTCCTGGCGCAATGGGCCCTGGGCCAGCCTGGCCAGCACTTCGGACAGGGACCCGGCCGGCAGTTCAATGCGGGCCGTCTCCCCCTGGCTGCGCACCCGCAGCTCGGCGAATCCCCGCGCCCGCAACCAGTCCTCAGCGGCGGCCACCCGCTGCAGACGCGCCGCCGTGATCGGCTCGCCGTAGGGAAAGCGGGAAGCCAGGCAGGGCTGGGCCGGCTTGTCCCACCAGGGCAGCCCCAGGGCCCGGGAAATACACCGCACCCCCTGCTTGTCAATGCCGGCCTCCGCCAGCGGAGAGATCACCCCCCGCTCGCGGGCTGCCCCCAGGCCGGGGCGGAAATCAGCCAGATCATCCCGGTTCACCCCATCGAGCACCACCGCATCGGCGGCGAGGGCGAGCGGCGCCAGCAAGCCATGGAGTTCCCGCTTGCAGGCATAGCAGCGATCCTGAGGATTGCCGGCGTAGGCGGGATCCTCAAGCTCAGCGGTGGGGATTTCCCGGTGCCGTAATCCCAGCCAGCGGGCCTGGGCCCGGGCCTCCTGGCGGAGATGGGGTGCCAGGGCCGGGGAGACACCGGTCACCGCCAAGGCGCGATCCCCGATCCGGTCTACGGCCAGGGCCGCCACCAGGGCACTGTCCACCCCGCCGGAATAGGCCACCACCACCCGGGGGAAGGCGGCGATGCGAGCGCACACCGCCCGATAGGCCTCCCCCAGGTCCGGCGGAAGCGCTTCGAGCAGGGTGAGGGGAGGGGGCGATGAATCCATGGGGATGATCCTGGCAAGTCCCGTCCCATTCAGGGAGAAACAGGCCAACGGGCCCCGAACCCGCAGCTCGGTTCAGGCGGAATCCATGGGATCCCCCCTGGGGGCTCAGTAGCATCCGCTCATCACCGCCTCCCGATGACGCCCCCGCCCCCCGGCCCTACCCAGACCCCCCAACGGGGCACCGGCCGGGGCATCGGCATCCGCACGGCCGCCGGCAGCGATGAGCGCGCCCACGGCCAGTTGCACGTCTACGACGGGGACGGCAAGGGGAAGAGCCAGGCGGCCCTTGGGGTGGTGCTCCGCACCATCGGCCTGGGCATCTGCGAGCGCAAGCGCACCCGGGTGCTGCTGCTGCGGTTCCTGAAGGGACCCGGCCGCTCTTACGACGAAGATGCCGCGATCGAGGCCCTGCAGCAGGGGTTTCCCCACCTGATCGACCAGGTGCGCACGGGCCGTGGCGAATACTTCACGGCCGACCAGGCCACCCGCTTCGATCGTCAGGAAGCCCAGCGCGGCTGGGACATCGCCAAGGGGGCCATCGCCAGCGACCTTTACTCGGTGGTGGTGCTCGACGAGCTCAACCCCGTGCTCGACCTGGGACTGCTCGATGCCGCCGAGGTGGTGCGCACCCTGGCGGCCAAGCCGGCGGGCATGGAGGTGATCTGCACCGGCCGGGGAGCGCCGCGGGAGCTGGTCCGCCTGGCCGACCTGCACTCGGAGATGCGGGCCCACCGCCGCCGGAGCCCCGGGGATCAGGAAGGTCCTGAATCCGGATACGACGACGACGGAGTGGAAGCTCAAGCCCGGGAACGGGGGCTCGATGGGATCGAGATCTATACCGGCGAAGGCAAAGGAAAATCCACCAGCGCCCTCGGCAAGGCCCTCCAGGCGATCGGCCGGGGCATCAGCCAGGACAAGAGCCACCGGGTGCTGATCCTGCAGTGGCTCAAGGGGGGCAGCGGCTACACCGAGGACGCCGCCATCGCCGCCCTGCGCGAGAGCTACCCCCACCTGGTGGATCATCTGCGCTCCGGCCGCGACGCGATCGTGTGGCGCGGCCAGCAGCAGCCGATCGACTACGTGGAGGCCGAGCGGGCCTGGGAGATTGCCCGGGCCGCGATCGCCAGCGGCCTCTACAAAACGGTGATCCTCGATGAACTCAATCCCACCGTGGATCTCGAACTGCTGCCGGTGGAGCCGATCGTCCAGACCCTGCTGCGCAAGCCCGCCGAAACCGAGGTGATCATCACCGGCCGCTGCAAGAGCCGACCCGCCTACTTCGACCTGGCCAGCGTGCATTCCGAAATGGTGTGCCACAAGCACTACGCCGAGCGGGGCGTGGACCTGAAACGGGGTGTGGATTACTGAGCTGAATCACCACCGACCGGCTCGCCCGCCTGCCCCGGTGCCTCCCGCTGGATCCGCCCAGGCTCTCCACGCTGTCGGTCCAATTGGGCGATCCGCGCCGCGATCGGGCTTGCGGCATCCTCCACCTCATCGGCGAGGGCATCGAATTCCAGCTCCACCTCCTGGGTGGCGATAAAGCGCCCGATCAGCAGGCCGATCAGCAAGGCTAAATAGAGCGTGCCGGAGAGGCTGAGCAGGATCACGAACCGTTCGCCCAGGGGGTTCGTGGGCAGCACGTCCCCCAGCCCGAGGCCCGCCAGCACCACGAAGCTGAAGTAGGTGAGCCGGTCCACCAGGAGCGCGTGGCCAACGTCGATACCCAGGGTGAAGGTGCCTGGAATCACCACCTGCAGGGCTGCGGCCACAAGCCCACCGGTGAGGCCCAGGTAGATGTAGCCGGCTGCGGCCCCCGCCATCACCTGGGCATTCACCCGGGGCACCCGTGCCAGCAGCAGCACCAGCTTGAGCGAGGCCAGCAGCGAGAAGAGTCCCGAAAACAGCAGCACCCCGAAACGCAGCAGCTGGTGCCGGGCGTGTTGATCCACCAGGGCGAGGATCCACATGCCGGTGATCGCCCCGAAGCCCAGCAGCCGCTGCAGGGAGAGCACGACCTGCGAGAGACGCCCGAAGCCAAGGGCCGGCAGGGACCGAAGCGACTGGCCCACCTGAGCGGTCAGCAGAACCGGGAGCAGCCAGTGAAATCTTTCCCCGGGCAGGGCGGCAACCGGCAACAGCAGCACCGGCAACAGCACGCTGAGCAGCAGGGGCACGAACTGGGGCTCTAGCTGTACCAGCCGCCGCTGGAAGCGCTGCTGCCGTTCGAGGTAGCGGCTGCGCTCCTCCACCCCAGATCCGGCCAGCCCTTGCGCCTGAGCGGCATCGAACCGGTCGCCCCCTGAGGCCATGGGAAGGACTCAGTAGCGGGGCACGGAAGGATCCACCGCCTGGCTCCACGCGTCGATGCCACCGGTCACGTTGATGCCCTCGATGCCGTGGCGCTTGAGGGCGATCAGCGCCTTGGCACTGCGTCCGCCGAGCTTGCAATGGACATAGAGCTGCTTACCGGCCGCCAGCTCCCGCACCCGCTCCACGGCGGTGCCGCTCTCGATCTGGTCGAGTGGAATCATGGTAGCGCCGGGGATTGCGGCGATTTCCGCTTCGGGGGGATTGCGCACATCGATCAGCACCAGGCCGCTGGTGTCGCCATCGAGCAGGGCCTTGAGCTCCACCACCCCCACACTCGGCACGGCGCCGGCCTCTTCCTGGCCGGGTGCACTGCCGCCCACGCCGCAGAACTCCTGATAGTCGATCAGCTTCTCGATCACGGGCCGCTCGGGATTCGGACGCAGCTTCAGCTCGCGGAACTTCATGCCCAAGGCATCAAAGAGCAGCAGCCGGCCGCTGAGGGTGGTGCCAATGCCGGTGATGATCTTTACCGCCTCGGTGGCCTGAATCACGCCAATGATCCCCGGCAGAACGCCCACCACGCCGCCTTCGGCGCAGGAGGGCACCATGCCCGGCGGCGGCGGCTCGGGGAAGAGGTCGCGGTAGTTGGGGCTCTCCGCATCCAGGTTGAACACGGTGGCCTGGCCCTCGAAGCGGAAGATCGAGCCGTACACGTTGGGCTTGCCCAGCAGCACGCAGGCGTCGTTCACCAGGTAGCGGGTGGGGAAATTGTCCGTGCCGTCGCAGACGATGTCGTAGGGACGGATGATCTCGAGGGCGTTCTCACTAGTGAGGGCGGTCTCGTAAAGATCCACCTGGCAATGGGGATTGATCTCGAGGATCCGGGCCTTGGCCGATTCGATCTTGGGTTTGCCCACCCAACTGGTGCCATGGATCACCTGGCGCTGCAGGTTGCTGTGGTCCACCACATCGAAGTCGACAATGCCCAGGCGCCCCACCCCGGCGGCGGCTAGGTACAGCAGCAGGGGCGAACCCAGTCCGCCCGTGCCCACACAGAGCACCGATGCCGCCTTCAGGCGCTTCTGCCCCTCCATACCCACCTCCGGCAGGATGAGGTGGCGGGCAAAGCGGGCCACCTCATCGGGGCTGAGCTGAACGCCGCTGGTGTCGGGAGGAAGCATGGGCGGAAGGGAAGCAGGGCGCGGCCGCTGGGGCGATCGCCTCAATCCTCCATTCTCCATGGCAGAAGCCGGGGTGGTGAGTCCTGCTCCAGCCACCAGCAGCAGAGCACCGGCCGTGTGGCGGCGCCCTCCCCGGGGGGATGCTCCCCAATGGCCACGCCGCGGATCAGCATCAGGGTCGGGGCGAAGGCCATGCTGCAGTCGGTGGCGGAGGGCAGCGGCGGGCTGGCCGGATGGCTGTGAAGCGAGCCCAGCACCTCCAGCCCGTGGACGCGGGCCCACTTCTGGGCGTGGAGTTGCTCGCGGGGATCGATCCGGAAGCGACGCAGCCGTTCGACCGCCGGCTCCCAGACATTGGCCGTGGGCCACACCCGCTGGAGATGCCAGTGGGTGGGTGGCACTCCCAGCGAATCTTGAGGGCCGCTCCGCCGTGTCCCCAGCAGCAGGGCACAGCCCTCCTCAGGGGCCGCCGCATCCAACAGCCGGTCGATCAACGTCAGCGCCTGACGACGGAGCAGGATTTCTTGTGGCGTGTCCAAGGTCTCCCCAGTACCTTGTGATCAAGTGTGAACCCAACCATTCGCGATGAGCGACCTCAGCACCGAAGCCAAAGAAGCGGCCGAAGCGGTTGGCCATGCCGCTGAAGAAGCCGGCGCCGATTTCAACCAACGCTTCGGCGAGGTGATCGGCAAGGTGAATGAAACCCTCGACAAGCTCGACTGGAGCCAGATCGGCAAGGTCGGCAAGGTCGGCGGCATCCTGCTGGCCGTGATCGTGGCCCAGATCCTGATCAAGGGGGTGCTCGACACCATCAATCTCCTGCCGATCGTTCCCGGACTGCTCGAATTGCTGGGTCTGGTGGTGGTGGGCACCTGGAGCTGGGAAAACCTCACCACCAGCGAAAAGCGCAACGCCGTGGTGGACCGCCTCCAGGGAGTGCGCAAGGAATACCTGGGCTGATCCGAGCCAGTGCCTCTGGCCCACCGCTTAACCACCGGAAACCGGGCAGCTTTTCAAGCTGTGCTGGGCCAGTCGAGCCCAAGAGCTCTCGAGAGCCACAACCAGAGCCCCCGCCCGCCGGGGGCTTTCTTGTGTCTTGACACCGCCGCAGCCCACGGGCCCTGGTGTCCCCGGGGACCTCAACCAGGCGGATCGAGCAGCAGCTCAGCCATCAGCGCCTGGGCCTGGGAGGCATAGCCGCCGCCAAACAGATTGGCGTGGTTGAGCAGGTGGTAGAGGTTGTACAGAGGCACCCGACGGTGGTGGTCGCCGGGTAAAGGCCAGGTGGCCTCATAGCCCGCAAAGAACGGGGCCGGGAAACCACCGAACAACCTGGCCATCGCCAGATCCACCTCCCGGTCGGCGCGGTGGACCGCGGGATCAAAGATCACCCCATTGCCGCTGGTGTCGATGGCGGCGTTGCCACTCCAGAGATCGCCATGCACCAGGCAAGGATCGGCGCCGTGGCCATCGAGCCAGTGAGGCACCCGCTCCAGCAGGGCCTGCCCACCCCGCAGCGCTCCGATCCTGCTCTCCAGCCGCTCGAGCTGGGGCGCCAGTCGCCGTTCGGCGAAAAAGCGACCCCAGCTGTCCAGCCAGCCGTTCACCTGGGGGCCGGCACCGATGGCATTGTCGCGGGGCCAGCCGAAGCGGCCGGGCCGATCCCCCGGCGTGCAGGGGCGCTCAAGGCTGCTGCGATGCAGCGAGGCCAGGGCGGCCCCCAGCCGGCGCCAGGCGCCTGGAGCATGACCGGAGGCTGATCCCTCCAATTCGAACCAGGGAAGCACCAGCACGGCCTGGTTGCCGGCAGCCCCCAGGGCGAGGGGCACCGGCACGCGAAGGTCGGTCCCCGCCGCGGCCCACGCCAGGGCCTCCAGGCCCTCGGCCTCCGCCTCCAACAGGGCCAGGGCTTGGAGGGTGTTGGTCTTGGCGAACACACGGCCCCCCGCGAACGGCGTAGGCCGGGGCACGACCACCGGCGCCCCGGACGGCACCACCGAGAGGCACCAGGCGCTGTGGATGCAGCCCCCACCCACCGGCCGCCTGCCCACCGGGCGAACCCCGAGGTTCTCGGCCAGCCAGTCCGCCAGGTCATCACCTGGCACCGCCCCCGAAGATGCCGGCATCCCCATGGCCCTCGGTGCATGGCTGAAGCCATCGAAGCATCCGGGCTGGGTGCGGGCAGGCCAGGCGGCGGGAGCGGAGAACGACCCTGGTGGGAGCGCGGCATCCGGTGGACCGGAGCCGATCAGAACGCCACAGCAGCAGCGACGTCTGGATCCGGGTCTTGATGAAGCAGGGCGGCCGCCAGTTGGATGGCACCGTGGCAGGCATCACCCCGGGGGGGCACCAGGATCCACCCCCGCCGCCGCAGACCGCTCTCGAAATGGTGGCGCAACCGCACCAGATGGATGAGCCCGCCCCCCAGGGCAGCCACCGGTGGTTGGCGCAGATCCAGGGCCGCGGCCACGGCGGCCACCATCGCCACCAGGGCCTCGGCGTTCTGAGCCAGGATCGCGCTGGCCCGGGCGTCGCCCTGCTCCGCCAGTCGATCAACCACCGGCGCCAGCCGGGCGAAGCCCGCGGCGCCGAAGGCCGGTTCCACCACCAGGGCCTTGATGCGCTGGGGGGCGCCCTGATCCTCGGGATCCAGGCCGAGGGCCAGCCAGATCGCGCTCCGCAGGGGAGCATCGGGCTCCCGGCCATCGGCCATCCGCAGGCTGAGGGCCAGCCCGTCCCGGCCGATATCCATGGTGGATCCGGCCCCATCGAGGAGCCAGCCCCAGCCGGCGCAGCGGTGATGGCGGCCATGGCCATCGCTGCCCACGGCGATCGTGCCGGTGCCGCTGATCACCACGATGCCGGGCCCCTCCGGGAAGGCACCCCGCAGGGCGGTCCGCTCGTCACCGGTCACCACCAGCCGCTGCACGGGCAAGGCCAGCGCCTCGACCGCCAGGTCCAGCCCCTCCTGCTGCACCGCACTGCCGGCCTCGATGCCACTGGCCCCTACCGCCGCCGCCGCCAGGGGATCCTGGCGCCGCCCCGCCGGCAGCCCCTGCCGGGCCGCCTCCAGGCTTTGGCGCAGGGCGGCGACGAACCTCTGCCGCCCTGCCGCCGCCGCCAGATGGGAAACCCCCGGCCCCTCCCCCTCCGCCAGGGTGGCGCCGCTCAAGCGATCGACCAGGCGGCAGGTGGTGTGGGTCTGGCCGGCGTCGAAGCCCGCCAGCAGAACCGGGAAGGCTGCGGCCGGGGCCAGGGGAAACGGGTCGACGGTGGCCGCCATGGCGGGCTCAGCGGTGGCTGGGGAGGTGGGTGGAAGGCCTTGAAAGGGCGGGCTCGGCTTAGGCGGGAAGGGTGGCGTCCGGGTCTCGAACGGAGCTGGAAGCCCCGGCGGCCTGGGGAGCATCGGCCGCCGCCGCCGCCAGGGTCGCGAGGCTGAACAGGGCCAACAACTGCACCTCCGGCCGGAAGAAGATCGTGTCGGTGAGGCCCTGCACGCCAAGCCCCGCGAACACCGCCACCGCAGCCAGGCAGGGGAGATTGAGCATTCCCTGGCCTTGCCCCTGGCGCAGTCCGCTGCGCACGGCCGTGAACAACACCGCCACACCGGCCAGCAATCCCGGCACGCCGGCTTCCACCAGCAGTTCCAGGGGGATGGAATAGGCGCTGAGGGCGTTGAACTTGGGTTGCTGGTAGAGGGGATAAATCAGGTTGAAGGCGGTGTTGCCCGGACCGATCCCCAGCCAGGGACGGTCCTGGATCATCGCCAGCACGGAGGTCCAAACGTTGATGCGGAAGTTGTTGGAGCTGTCCTCCCGGCCGGCCACCAGGCTCATCACTCGCACCCGCAGGGGCTCCACCTGGGTGACCAGCACCACCAGGGCCACGGCCGTAGCCACGAACAGCAGCAACGGCAGCGTGCGACGCCAGAAGGGGGGCCAATGGCGGGTCTGGCGCATCGCCAGCAGCAGGCCCAGCAGGCCCAACGAGGCCACCATGCCCATCCAGGCACCGCGGCTGTAGGTGAGCACCAAGGCCACGATCCCCAGCACCAAAGACGCCAGGGCGAAGAGACGGTGCGGCAGGGTCCGCCAGCGCAGCAGGGCCACCACCGCCAGGGGGAGGATCGGCAGCAGGTAGCCGCCCAGCAGGTTGGGGTTGTCGAGGGTGCTGTAGATCCGCACCGTGCCCTCCGCCACCGAGTTGCTGTCCGACCAGCGGGCCAGCTGGCTGGAATCGGCATAGAGCTGGCGGATGCCGATCACGCTGGTGAGCAGTTCCCCGGCCAGCAGGGCGGCCACCAGTCGGTCCCACCAGAGCGGGGAACTGGCCAGCAGTTGGCGCAGCAGCGCGTAGACCCCCAGATAGCTGGTGAGTTTCATCAGCCCCTTGGCCGCGGCCAGCGGCACCGGCGAGAAGCCGACGGCGAGCAGCGCCACGGCCAGCACCGCCAGCAGGGCCAGGTTGATCGGACCAATCCGCCCGGGCGGGGTGCGCAGGGCCCAGACCACCCAGAGAAGGCCGCAGGCGGCGATCAGCAGGCTCAGTCCGCCCCGGGTGACCAACGGCAGGCCCGCCAGAAGCGCGCCAAGCACCAGGCCGGAGATCAGCGGCAGGTGCTTCGTGAGGCTGCCCGCCGGTGCGCCCGCCAGCAGGCCCTGCCAACGCAGCAGCAGGGGCGGGGGCGGGGCGGGGGAGAGCACGGAAAACCGGCAGCTTGTTTGGGATTATCGGTGCCGCCGGCCCGCCTTTTCAGCCGGCCTGGCGATTTCGGGTGGTCGCCGCCCGTCGTGTTCAGGCGTTCCATGCCCATACCCGTCGCCTGGGCCCCCTGGCCTAAGGCGGTGGGATCCGCTCACCGCCTTCCGCTCGGGCCGCAGCCGATCCCATCGCAAGCTCCAGCATCTCCAGCGCGGGCACCGCCTCGTGGTTGCGCCGGAAAAGCACCCGATACACCGGTAACCCCTGGGCGAGCACGTGGCGCTCCCGTTCCGTGGGCACCGGCAGGGGATTGGAGGAGCGCCAGGGCCGTCCATCCTCGACAGGCCGCTCGAAGCACGCGCTGGCCTCACAGAGCGCCACCATCGGCGCGATCACCGCCTCCACATCGCTCTGAAGGAAGAGCTCGGCCCCGGGCGCAAGGGCGGCGGCGATGGCCCGCAGCAGGGGCGGCTGCAACACCCGCCGTTTGTGGTGCCGAATCTTGAACCAGGGGTCGGGGAACTGGATCGAGACACGGTGCAGCAGGCCCCCGGGCAGCTCGGCCAGCCAGTGCTCCAGGCTCACGTTGGCGTTGCAGTACAAAAAGCGCAGGTTGGTCAGGCCCGCGGCGATCCGCTCGGCCTCGGCGACCTCCACCAGGGGCCGGCGGATCTCCACGCCCAGATGGTTGTGGTCGCTCTGCAGGGGCGCCAGGTCCAGCAGGAAGCGGCCGCGGGCGCAGCCGATGTCGAGCACCAGCGGTTGGTCGGGGTGGGAGAACAGCTCGGCAGGCGGCGGCAGGGGCCGCAGCTGCTGGTGGATACGGCTGAGCGGATTGACGTGCTGCCGCACCCGTCAGTCCTCCGGCACCAGGAAGCCCCAGCTGGCGGTGTAGCCGTGCAGGTGGGTGGTGCTCCCCACCGGCCCGATCTCCCCGTTGCAGAACACGCCGGCGATCGGCAGCTGGTCGAAGGCCTCGCGGCAGAGGCTCACGTCGCCATCGGGGTGCCCATAAAGGCCTCGGCCGCGGCCGAGGCAGGCGAACAGCAGGGCCGCCAGGGGCTCGGCCGGTCGACGGGCCGCCTGGCGCAGCAACTGCCGCGATTCCTCCCGGGACGCATCGGCATCCCGCAGCTGGAACTGCACCTTCTGGCCAATTCGCATCCGTTCGCCCACCGCCACGGCACCGTTGCGGGGGTCCACGCCGATCAGGTTGCGCACCAGAAAGGCCGGCGGCTGTTCACCGCTGGGCTCCAGGCTGAAATCACTGCGGGCCACCCCCAGAAAAAGGGAGTTCTTCACCTGCTCGCGCTCCGCGGCATTCAGCCCGCTGAGGATGTTCTGCAGCGCCTCCACCGGGCTGCGGCGCTGGGCGCCCTCGCTCACCTGCAGCACCACATTGCGCTGGGCCTGCTCCACCTCCAGCACCGGACCGATCGGCCGGCAGCCCTGGGCCACCACCGGCTGAAGGCGCCAGGCGCCGCCGATCAGGCAGCCCACCGCGCCAGTGCGCACCTCATCCCCAAACAGCAGGGACCCATGGGGAGCGCTGTGCTGGCCCGCGATACCGCCCACCTTCGCCACTCTGGGGAAGGCGTAGTCGAGGCCGCCGATCAGATCGTTCACCGCGGTGCAGCCCGGATCCACCAGCAGCAGCATCCCGTTGCCATCCTTCGGCCCGCCCCCCACCGCCGTGCGCCAGGGTTCGGCGGGGCCGTCGAGGTCGGGGAGGTCGGCCGTATCGAGGCAGAAGGGATGGAGTTCAGCCCCAGGGAGGTGCAGCAGGGTGAGGCTGAGGGCGGGTTCATGCTCCAGCTCCCGGGCCTGGCCACCAGCCTCGGTACCCACCACACCGCCACCCAGACAGCCGATCCAGTGCTTGGCCTGCAGCTTCTGGCGCAGCAGGGGAAGCAGGCGAGGCAGGTCGCTGGCGTAGCTGGCGGAGGCGAACACCAGGGCCAGGTCGGCCGGAGGTGCCCCCGCCAGCTGGCGGGCCAGATCGTCCACCGCCCCATGGAGGGAGGGGTCGCGGGCCAGGCCGCTGCGACACCAGGCGGGACGCTCACGCCGCGCCAACCAGGGGAAGGGGGGGAAGGCAGCCATCACCGGACCCTAGGTCCCGGAGGGGTGAGCGGATAATGGCGCTATACCGCCTTCGATCATCCGTGCCGGATCCGCTTTACCGCTCCCTGGTCTGGCTGGCCGTGCGCCTTGGCCTGCTCTTCACGGTGGGGTTACCCCTAGTGCTGCTGGTGTGGACCTCGCTGCGGCGGGAGGGCGCCCTGGGGCGCCTGCTCGGGCTCTACTGGAAGATCGCCAGCCTGCTGCTGATCGCCCTGCTGCTGCTCACCAACAAGGCTCCGCTGGGCTTCGCCCTGCTCGTGGCCGCACCCCTGCTGCTGGTGGCCGTGCTTTGGTTCTGGGTGGACCTCAATGAGGAGCTCGCCGATTTCCCAACCTGGCGCGGCCTGCCGCTCACCGTGCGGATCTGGCGCTGGAGCCTCACCTTTTATTCGCTGGCCCTGGCAGCCCTGGCCAGCACAGCCCTCTCCTGCCTGACAGGCGGGCTGGAACGCCCCGTCTGCACCGCCTGGCTGGAGGCCCCTGGCCAGCTGCATGGCGTGCTGGCCCAGATCTTCGGGTTCGTGTTCGGCGGCCGCTGGACCCCTGCGGTGGCTGGGTTCCTTGGCTACGCAGGCCTGGCGGGCTTCGCGGTGGGTCTGCTGCAGTGGCTGCTCGTGCGGCTGCCCCGCCAGGGGCGCGTGGCCGGCGAATTCTGAGGGGCCCAGGCCCTAACGCTTTGCAAGGGAGCTCCCGCGGGGCCTACCGACCCATCGTTTCGGGCCATTCCCTGCCGCCCGCAGCCTGGCCGGCTCCGGGGCTCCGTCCCCCCAGGCCCCCGACCTTCACCCTGGTCGACCCGCCCAGCAACCATGCCTGAGGCCACCCTGAAGGAGCGGGCGCCGCAGCCTCCTCCCCTCGTCCGATTCCCGCTCCTCACAGCACCCATGGCCTCCGTGACAAGCCCCTTCGCGCCGGAGCCAGCGCCAGGCGCCACCGCCGCCACCGAACAGCTCCTGGCCAGGCTGGAGGCGATCAGCCGCGAGCGCCCCGACCGGGTGCTGCGGCTCCACGGAACCCTGCGGCCCTTGCCGGCCATAGGCGGTAGGGAACCCGGCGAGGACCCCGAAGCAGCAGCGTCGCCGGTTGAGCCCGTTGAGCCCTTTGAACTGGTGATCTACCGGGGCTTCTCCAGCAGCACCACCCACCCCACCGCCTTCGATCCCGACCAGCCAGCCCTGCCGGAGATCGCCCGGCTGATCAGCGCAGAGATCCTGCATGCCCCGCTGCGGCCCGGCGAAGCAGAGGGCCTGCTGGCGGGGCCAGGGCCAGCGGAGTTGTTCCTGGAGCCTGGTGCCTGGCCGTAGGTGACGGGGCTCGGTCCCAAGGAGGGCGTTTCTAGGCTGAAAACTCCTGGACATCGAAGCATGCAGCTACGGCATGTGATCAACCTCCACAAGGGATCCACCACCCTGGTGATCGGTGTGTTGATGCTGGCCTACGCCAATGGATCCCTGGGGGCCTGGGTGTATCTCGCCCTGCATGGCACCTACGGGATGCTCTGGTTGCTCAAGGAACGGATCTTCCCCGACCGCCAGTGGCAGCAGCCGATCGGCTGGGTTGGGGCCGTGGGGGGCTTCCTGGTGTTGGCGCTCTACTGGCTGGCGCCCTTTCTGCTGATTTCTTCCGGCGCCGTGCCGCCCATGCCGCTGGTGGCCCTGGCCATCGCCCTCAATCTGCTGGGCGTGTTTCTGCATTTCGGCAGCGATGCCCAGAAGCACTTCGTGCTGAAGCTGCAGCCTGGCCTGATCGACGATGGCTTCTTCGCCCGCTGCCGCAACACCAACTACCTCGGCGAGCTGCTCATCTACCTCTCCTTCGCCCTGCTGGCGATGCACTGGCTCCCCTATGCCGTGTTGGCCGGTTTTGCCTTCGGCGTGTTTCTGCCCCACATGCGCAAGAAGGATGCATCCCTCTCCCGCTACCCCGGCTTCGCCGCCTACCGGGGGCGTTCGGGTCTGCTGCTGCCGCGGTTGCTGGGCTGAGCCGGCTCAGCCCTCCAGCACCGCCACGCAGCGGCCGCAGACGGTGGGGTGGGCGGCGTGCTGGCCGATGTCGGTTTCGTAGTGCCAGCAGCGCTCACACTTCTCACCTTCGGCCCGGGCGATCCGCAGCGTGAAGGTCTCGTCGCTGGCTTCGGCCAGCACGGCTGCGGGGGGCTTACCGCCGAGGTGCAGGGCTGAAACCAGCAACCAGTCGGCCAGGTTGTCCACCTCGGGGTGGGGGCTGGCCTCGAGCAGGGCGAGGGCCTCGGCCAGGCTGCCCCCGGCTTCGCCGAGCTCGAGCTGCACCTGGGCTTCCAAGGAGGAGCCAATCGCCCCGTTCGCATCCTGGCCTTCGCCGCCTGCCTTCGCCACCGGCTGCTGACGGCAGGCCTCCAGCAGCCGGTTCACCCGGGGGCGCAGGGTGAGCAGCAGCTCGCGCACGGCGGCATCGGTTTCAGCGCCGTAGCCCCCATCAGCTCCCGAACGCCACTCCACCGGCACCGTGGGCCAGCCCCGTTCAAACACCGAGGCCTCGGCCACGGGATAGGGCAGGTTCTGCCAGATGTCCTCGGCCATGTGGCAGAGCACCGGCGCGATCAGACCCGCCAGCCGTTCCACCACCATTTGCAGCACGGTCTGGCAGCTGCGGCGGCGAAAGGAATCGGCGGCGCTCACATACAACCGGTCCTTGGCGATATCGAGGTAGACGTTGGAGAGATCCACCACGCAGTAGTTCTGCAGGGCCTGGAAGAAGCGATAGAACTCATAGCGCTCGAAATCGGCGCTCACCGCATCGATCAGCGCCGCGGTGCGCTGCAGCATCCAGCGATCCAGTAAGGGCAGCTCGGCGATCGGCACCGCATCGCCGCCCTCGGCCTGGGGCCGGGGATCGAAATCATGCAGGTTGCCGAGCAGGTAGCGGGCCGTGTTGCGCACCTTGCGGTAGACGTCGGCCAGCTGCTTCACGATCCCCGGCCCCAGGGGCACATCGGCGGAGTAATCCACCGAGCTCACCCAGAGGCGCAGCACGTCGGCGCCGTAGGCCGGCTCCTGCTTCTCGTTTTTGCCCCCTTCCACCAGCACCGCCGGATCGACGACGTTGCCCAGGGATTTGCTCATTTTGCGGCCCTTCTCATCGAGCACGAAGCCGTGGGTGAGCACCCGGCGGTAGGGCGCCCCGCCGGTCACGGCCACGGCGGTGAGCAGGCTGCTCTGGAACCAGCCGCGGTGCTGGTCGGAACCCTCCAGGTAGAGGTCGGCCGGGAAATTGAGGGGGGGGATGCCGGAGGAGCCCACCTCAGGCGCACCGGCGGAACCTTCTTCCCCGTGCCGAACGCCACGGGATGCTTGGGCCGTAGCGGCCTCGGCCGCCGCCAACGCCCCGTCGGCAGCTGCCGGGCCAACCGGAGTGACCCCCGTTTCCGTTGCGCCCTTCAGACCCCCCAACACCCCCGCCCAGGAGGAGCCGGAGTCGAACCACACATCCATGGTGTCGGTGCCCTTGCGCCACTGGTCGGCCTGGCCGGCCCAGGCGGGCGGCAACAGGCCGGCTTCGTCGCGCTCCCACCAGACATCGGAGCCGTGCTCGGCGATCAGGGCCTGGATGTGGGCGAGGGTGTCGGCGTTGAGCAACACCTCGCCGCTTTCGCGGTGGTAAAAAACCGGGATTGGCACACCCCAGGTGCGCTGGCGCGAGATGCACCAGTCACCGCGGTCGCGCACCATCGCCTCGATCCGGTTGCGGCCGCTCTCCGGCATCCAGCTCACCGCGGCGATCCCTGCGAGGGCCTGCTCGCGGAAGCCCTCCACCGAGGCGAACCATTGTTCGGTGGCCCGGAAGATGGTGGGTTTTTTGGTGCGCCAGTCGTAGGGGTAGCGATGGGCATAGCTCTGCTCGGCCAGCAGGGCGCCGGTGTCGCGCAGGGCCGAGAGGATGGCGGCGTTGGCGTCCTTCAGCACGTTGAGGCCGGCGAAGGGGCCCGCTTCGGCGGTGAGGGTGCCGCCCTCATCCACCGGGCAGAGCACCGCCAAGCCGTGCTTGCGGCCGGTGTTGAAGTCGTCGACGCCATGGCCCGGGGCGGTGTGCACCAGGCCCGTGCCCGATTCAGTGGTCACGTAGTCGCCGCCCACAACCACCGGTGAGGTGCGATCCAGCAGGGGATGGCGGTATTGGATGCCCTCCAGAGCCTGGCCCTTCACGGTGAGCAGGGGCTCCAGGGGGCGCTCCAGGGTGCTGCGCAGGCTCTCCACCAGGGCCTCGGCCACCAGCAGATAGCGGGGGGCATCGGCCGGGGCGGAGCCGTCGCGGCAGATGGCGTAGTCGAGCTCGCCATTCACCGAAACCGCCAGGTTGGCGGGCAGGGTCCAGGGGGTGGTGGTCCAGATCGCCACGAACAGCTGCTCGCGGTGCTGGTGGTCGGTGGGGCCCTCGATGCCGTGGGGGCGCAGCTCACCGGCCAGGGCGGCGGGCAACGCCACCACCGGGAAAGCCACGTAGGCGCTGGGGGAGGTGTGGCCGTCGGGGTATTCCAGTTCGGCCTCGGCCAGGGCGGTGCGGGAGCTGGGGCTCCAATGCACCGGCTTGAGGCCCCGGTAGATGTGGCCCGCCAGCACCATCTGGCCGAACACGCCGATCTGGGCGGCCTCGTAGGCCTTGTTGAGGGTGAGGTAGGGCTGGTCCCAGTCGGCCCAGATGCCCCAGCGGCGGAAGCCCTGGCGCTGGCCCTCCACCTGCTCGAGGGCGTAGGCATGGGCGCGGCGCCGCAGGGCCAGGGGGGTGAGCTCGCGCCGCTCCTCGCTGGAGAGCCCCTGCAGCACCTTCAGCTCGATCGGCAGACCGTGGCAGTCCCAGCCCGGCACAAAGCGCGCCCGCTTGCCATTGAGCAGGGCATGCTTATTGATGATGTCCTTGAGCACCTTGTTGAGGGCGTGGCCCACGTGCAGGGCGCCGTTGGCGTAGGGCGGGCCGTCGTGCAGGGTGAACACCGGGCCTGGACGCTCTGGGCTGAGCCCTTCACGGCTGAGCCGTTGGTAGAGGTCCTGCTGGGCCCAGAACGCCTGGATCTCGGGCTCCCGCACCCGGGCGTTGGCCCGCATCTGGAACGGCGTCTCCAGCAGGTTGAGCGTGTCCTTGTAGGAGGCCGGGCCGGCGGTCACAAGAGCGGGGGGCGGGAAAGGGGGATTATCCCGTCCCGCCTGACCGGTGCCCGGGACTTCCGCCTGGAGGCCCCTCGGGCCGGCCCCCTGGCCCCGCGGAGGTCAGGCTGGCCGGGGCAGCGTCGGTTGGGGCCGTGGGCACGGGCTGGGAGTCGCCAGGTCCCTCGAACGGTTCGGGGGCCGGACCGGCGTCCGCCGTCGGGGCCGCCAACGGATTCTCCGGCCGCACCCAGCGTTTGCCCTTGCGTTTCCCCCCGCTCCTGGATGGGGCCCCACTGGCCGGGCCATGCTGCGGCGGCTGAACCCGGTCGTCTCCCCCGGCGATGGCTCCGATCCCCGTCGTGAGGGTCCCGATCCCAGCGCCGGCCCGCTCCACCAGGCCGGCGCTGGTGATGCCGAGCTGGCGGAAGCTGGAGGTCCAGCGCTCCTGCGACCCCAGCCGCTGACGTTCCTCCTCCGTGAGCTGGCGCCAGCGGCCCTGGCCCACCTCAAGGCCGAGACGGCCGATCAGCAGGGCGCCGCAGAGCACGCCGAGCATCGGCGCTCCGGTGAGGCGCTCAGCGCTGGTGACCAGGTCGAGCCCCAGCAGGAGCACCACGGCGCCCCAGGCCGAGTCCCGGGGCCGGCTCAGCTCGGGGGCCAGCAACGGCAGGAGCAGCAGGGTGAGGCCCAGGGGCAGGGCCAGCAGTCCCCCGAGGGTGGCGAGCATGGCCGGCGGCGTCAGGATCCGGCTCCATTGTGCGTGCTCTGCTCGGACCGCGCTCTGCCTAAAGTCGTCTCCTGCCCACCTGGCGGAATTGGTAGACGCGCTGGGTTTAGGTTCCAGTGGCTTCGGTCGTGGGGGTTCAAGTCCCCCGGTGGGCATGGCTAAAACGTGGTGCGCCAGGGGTGCGCACCACGGTTGGCAGGGCCAGCGGGGCAGGTTTTGGACACTGCAAGGCGGACCGGCTTCTCATCAGGACTGCGGCTGGCCCGAAGCAACACGCCCTGCCGAGACCTTGAACGGTCCCCAAGCCGCAGGCGATGGCGCGGCGAAGGCTGCGATGCCGCACGGGGTCGGCGGGGATGGCAGGGGTGGAAAGCTGTCGGCGGACTGGTCGAGCCGGCGACAGCCCCCAGGAACGACGGGATTCAGCCGGGCATTCCGGAAGATTTAGCACCGATTTGCCCCTTTGCGTGATCCAAGTCACTGACAAATCAGCCAAGAGGATTCCTAATTCAGAAAACGGCCAAAACCCTTGCACTGTCTAGGTCGAAGCCGAACCGACTTTAGATCCACGGCGCTGCATTTCGGCGGTATATGCTGTGCAACAGCCGCCAATTGTGCCGGGCATGGTGAGTGTCGAGGAGTTGGCCTCGCTCGACTGCGTTCTCTGGCAGCGCACCGGCAAGCAGGCCGCCAAGGCCTTGGGCTGCAACCAGAGCACCATCTCCCGCCGGCTGGGCCGCTGCCTGGAGGTCTTCGACCTGAAGATGCGGCGCATCCGCCACGAATGGGACACGCCCTTCTCAGCCCTGCTCCAGATGGAGCGCGAACTCCACCAGCGAGGCAGGTTTCTCGGCCATATGCCGCTGCGGCTGGAGGCCTGCCCCCTAGCGGGGCCGATGCTCGCCCACCCCCTGCCCCAGGGCTGGATCGGCGGCTGCTACGACCACGTCGGCGTGGAACGGCCGATGCAGTTGCTCCGGGATCGGGTGATCGATGCCTGGATCTGTGATGCCATCGACGACTTGCCGCCCCCCGCCGGGCGACCCGATCTGGCCCTGCACCCCCTATGGCGCAATCCAGTGGCCTTGCACGCGGCCCCCGGCCACCCCCTGGCCCGCGAACGGGGCCTCACCAACGACGACCTGCGCTCCTTTCCCTGCCTCGACATTCCGGCCGGGAGCTACGAGCGATCCCGCAACCTGCTGCACGGCCTGGGCTTCGACCATCGACCCACCAAGCTGGTGCCCTACTCCCAAATCGATTGGGAAGACCGCGCCCAAGACGGACTCACCCTGCTCTGCTTCACCTCCCTGAACCGCCTGGCCAACCCTGGCCTGGTCCCCCTCGACGCGCCGGCCCCGTTCAGCAACGGTGGCGCCCTAGTCTGCCACCGGGACCTGGCTGACCATCCCCCGATCCGGATGCTGCTGGAAACCCTGCTGTTCCGCCTGGCGCAGAAAGCCGCGGCCATCTCGGATCTGGAGCGCGTTTAGGCGAAGGGCGAGCCGGCGGCCAAAGCAGTCCGAGCCCCAATGTCCGTAATCTGGTGGGCCTTCCGGTGATCCGGCTCCGTCTCAGATCCTATCTCCGCTGATGTCCCAGGCCCTGGCTCGCATGCCGGCTTCCCTCCCATCCCCTGCAGCACCCTCCGATCCCGAGGGTCAGCGCCTGTCGGCCTCGGTCCGCAGCGTGCCGAAGCAGTTCCTGGATCCCCCAGCGGCCTGGAATCCCACGGTGGGCCTTTTTCTGGCGGGCTACGGCCTGGCAGCGCTCACCATCTGGGGCTGGTTCGTCGGGGGCTGGTCGCTACCGCCGCTGCTGGCCCTCGGTTTCCTGGCGCTCCACCTGGAGGGCACCGTGATCCACGACGCCTGCCACAACGCCGCCCACCCCAACCGGTTCTGGAATGCGGTGATGGGCCATGGCGCTGCGCTGCTGCTGGGCTTCAGCTTCCCGGTGTTCACCCGGGTGCATCTGCAGCACCACGCCCATGTGAATGATCCGAAGCACGATCCCGACCACATCGTGAGCACATTCGGTCCGCTTTGGCTGATCGCGCCGCGCTTTTTCTACCACGAGGTCTTTTTCTTTCGCCGCCGCCTCTGGCGGGGCCATGAATTGATTGAATGGGCCGTGGCGAGGGCTGTTTTCTTTGCGATCGTTCTGCTGGCCATCCAGCATCAATTCCTGCCCTTCATCTTCAACTGCTGGTTTGCCCCTGCCCTGATGGTGGGCGTGACCCTGGGCCTTTTCTTCGACTACCTACCCCACCGCCCCTTCAACTCCCGCAACCGCTGGCACAACGCCCGCGTTTATCCAGGCAGGTTGATGAACTGGTTGATCATGGGGCAGAACTATCACCTGGTTCATCACCTCTGGCCTTCGATTCCCTGGTTTGAATACAGGCCGGCCTATCAGGCAACTCGCCATCTCCTTGATGCCAAGGGCTCACCCCAACGCCTCGGCCTGTTCGAAACCCGGCGCGATGGCCTCAACTTCCTCTACGACATCTTGCTCGGCGTGCGCAGCCACAAGCGTCAGCGGAGCAAGCTGCGCCCCCTGGCCGCCTTGATGCCCACGCGGCACGCCCGCCGACGGGTGATCGAACTGCTTCACCGCACGGCTGTCTCTCCGCACCGCTGACCAACTCTCCCGGCTCAATCGGCCAGGATTTTCGGCACCCGCACGAAGTCACCCTCCCGCTCCGGCGCCAGATCAAGGAGGTTCTCGCGCACCGGCGTTGGGTTCACGGCGTCATCGCGGGTCACATTCACCACTTCCACGGCCCGCGTCGTGGGGGGCACCCCCTCGGTGTCCACCTGCTCCAGGTGGGCCACGTAGTGGAGGATCCTCTCCAGCTGGGTGGTGTAGGTGGCGATGGTGGCCTCGGCCAGGTCGAGGCGGGCCAGGTGGGCCACCTTGCGCACATCGTCGGCGGAGATTTTGCCCATCGTCGTGTCAGCTCCAAT
>Ga0209597_1000134_pt1 | contig 47455 bp, 84 predicted proteins | sample M_140625_MF_Meta_FD_187316 | JGI IMG/M metagenome (GOLD analysis project Ga0209597, IMG submission 187316) | Freshwater microbial communities from Lake Montjoie, Canada to study carbon cycling - M_140625_MF_MetaG (SPAdes) (version 2) | ecosystem: Environmental > Aquatic > Freshwater > Lake... | reverse complement strand
CTGGTGCGGCACCCAGAACTGCGACCTGCCATCTCACAGGCGGAGATTGAACGCCTTGTTTGTAACCTGGATGATGAATTGGCCGCTGTTTTGGCTGGCTCCCGTACCGACCAACTCAGGGCGGCAGGGAATGGCGTTGTATCTCTTCAGGCAGCGTTCGCTTTTGTCACGCTTGCTCGGCAAATCTGCAAGCAATAAAGGAGCCGCACAATGAACGCCGTATTCCTACGTCTGCCCAATGGCAGCGAAACGAACATCTCCATCTGCACGTCATGCGGGGCCCCGGCGCGAGGCCGAACGCAGTTTGACATCTCCGAGAAATGCTGCACATGCTGGGAGTGCGGCGGGCCGCTGACGGCGGAAGAGAAGAAGCACCCAGGGCATTATCATGCGGCGTGTGATCGGCTACGCAGAGGCACGATGGATCTGGCGCGCTTGGAGAAGGCCACGCTGGTCGAGAATTACGACGGGCCGGTTTACTGTGAGGGCGTCCCAGGCGGAAGCTACGGCGACGGGTATTTCTCAGACGTTGACGAACTTGAGGATTGTCTCGAAAAGGGCTGTGGCGTAGAGTTCGCCTACTGCTGCACGTCGTCCCGCGTTGTAGCACTTGACCTTGACGGCATCCTTGAAAACGCTACGCAGGAGTCTTTCGAGGACGCCATTGACCATATTAAAGGCCGCGACTATCTTCAGGCTGCTGTGGATGCGTTCAACGCAGCAAACGCGAAGTTGTTGAGCTGGGATGTGGACTACTCCCGGAAAGTGAAGGTGGAGCGTGGGAGCTAAAATCGACCGCCCAATCCTGTATTCCGCGCCGATGGTGCGTGCGTGCCGGGCATATCTAAAGACCGAGACGCGGCGGGCCCGGGGGCTGAAGCGGATCAACGAAGCGCCTGGCGAATGGGAATGCCTTGGGGAACTATACGGAATTCCACGCGGTCAGTTCGACTTTCAGCATAAGGAAACTGGCGAGGTCATTACGGTTAGGTCGCCATACGGAGTCTCCGGCGACGGGCTGTGGCATCGGGAGGCGTACCGGGCCAGTGCCTGCTACAACGATCTGCCGCCAAGTGAAGTGCCGGAAGGTTCGCCGATCTGGTACGAAGCTGACAGCACCCCGGCAATCGTCGGCGCGAGGTTTGGCAAACTCCGCCCGGGCATGTTCATGTGCCGGTGGATGAGCCGCGATTCTTCGGTGGTGGTGCGCTCTTACCCTGAGCGCCTGCACGAGATCACGGAGGAGGGGGCGAAGGCTGAGGGCGCACTGTTTCACGACGGCATGGGCGTCGGGCATAGCGGCTGGCGGCACGACAGGGACCACGGAACGGTCTATGTCAACGCCCGGACATCGTACTTCCATCTCTGGGACTCCGTCAACGGCCTCGGGGCTGCGGCGAAGAACGAATGGGTTTGGGTGACGAAGTTTAGTATGGTGGCGTGAAGGGGAGGGAATGGAAGAAGATGATCTATCAACAAAAGGATTTGGGGGTGACCTGTGAAATACGAAACACTTGAAGTCATAGCCGTGCTTGCGGCTGCGTATGTTGGGTTCAGGCTAATGTACCGGGCGATCACCGGTGGCTGGGATAAGTCGGAACCGAAACTGGAAGATGCGGAAGCGCAGCATGGGACGTCGGAGCCCAATAACGCGGAGCCGTGGTCATGAACGAAAGCCAGCGCTCACAGTTGCGCGAACTCATCGCCTACTGCCGGGCGCACGTTGAGACGCCGCTCGGAATCATCTCGAACTCCATGCTCAATGACCTGGCTGCTTTGTCAGGTCGCCAGCGCACGTGGAAGAAACTGCATCCAGCCGGGATGACCGCATGTGGTCACGCGACCAATAATCGTCACCTCGTCTTGGAACTTTGCGACCAAGCGGAGAAGGTTCTGGATCTCCGACCTCTGCTGGTACTGGTCCCATGATCTCAGCAGCCACAATCGAAGCCATCAAGGCGGCCGTGCCGACATACCAACTCGTGTCGGAGTACGTCCGCCTGCGTAAATCTGGCAACGATTACCTTGGCTGCTGCCCGTTCCACAACGAAAAGACGCCCAGCTTCCGCGTCCACGTGACCGGCGAACGGGCCGGGCTGTGCAAATGCTTCGGATGCGGGTTTGCCGGCAACCAGATTGATTTCCTGCGCGAGATCGAGCAACTCACGTTTTTGCAGGCGATCCGCCAACTTTCCGAACGGTCCGGCATCCCGCTGGATGAGGAGAAGCCAGCGCAGGCGGTGCCGCCAAAGAGTCGAATGCGCCGGATTGCGGATCAGGAAGACGAGGAATGCTGTGAGTGGTGGTGGAAAACACGTACACAACATATAGTGGCCGAATTAAATCGTGCCGCAAGTGAGGCTGAATGGTTCCCGGTTTCAATATCATGGAGTGATGCTGGCGAACAGGAATTTGAGGCCCTCGCGCCGATGCCTGACTCGTATGCGTGGGCAGCATGTGTTGGCAGGATCTTTCAGTGGTGCGAGGGTCGGCTGGAAAGTGGTGACGGCGTGAAGCTGGACAAAGTGGAAAGGATGAGAATGTTCAAAGCGATGGTAACGGCAGGGGATCGGCGGGAGTTCCGAAAAGAGCGTTCAGAATTGCGGATGATAGATGGGCTGATTATGGAAGCCTTGGCGGTGGTGCAGTCATGAGAACAAAAGACGACGTCCTCGCGGACCCGATAGTTGGCGATCAGGCTGGGCACCGAGATAAACCAGACAAGCGCGTGACGTTGCGGTTTACTGATGCGACAGGCCAAGAATGTCTGTGGGTGACAACCACAAAAGTAATGACTGTTCAGAACTGGCGACGGATGATGCGCGGCGCTACCGTCTTGAAGGTGGCGCAGCCATGATGACCTACCCATCTCACGGGCTCAGCATGAAACGCAATTGGGGCACTGTCAAAAAGTGCCCGCACTGCGTAAAGACGAACATTACTATGACCTGCAAGGATCAGATCACCTGCGGCGGGATCACGTGCAGGGACCTGCAGAACAAAAAAGCCGCACGTGACCGAACGGCGGCCAGAAAAGCGCTGCGTGTCGCAGTTCAGGAAGCAGCGTAGACCCTTGACTGCCCTTCTCGAATCTCGCATCCAATCTGCCATTGATGGCGGTCCGGAGGACTGCTACGACGGGGAACTGATCCGCGAACTGGCCATTATGGAAGCAGCGGACGAGGAAGACGTTCGACGCGATGGCCGGGCTGAGATGCAGCGCTGCGTCATGCGGTTCAGCGCGAAGTTTAAGCGGGATTTTTCTGCCAGCCGGTTCAAGAATCTTATAGGCGCGGAAGCGGCGAGGCTGAAATCAGAAGCACATCGCGCTAGGCAGGAAGAAAAACAGAACCGCGGCGAGGACTGGAAAGACTATCTGGTGATGAAGCCGTCGAAGGACGGTGACGGTACCGTAGCACCCTGCGAAGAGTCGGCCATCATCTACTTTACGAATCACGATGACTGGAAGGGCGCTCTTGCGTGGGACGAGTTCACCGCAGAGCATTCGGTGGTGAGGCCATTGCCGATTGGCGTAAAGCCCGGGCAGCCGCTCGAAGACCATCACGACACACTCATTCAGGCGTGGTTGCAACGTGAGACGCGGGAGCCGAAGTGGGCGCTCGACACGGTGCGCCGCGCAGTGGACGTTGTCGCAAAGGCCAGATCATTCCATCCAATCAAGAGATACCTCGAAGGGCTGCAGCCGTGGGACGGGCGCCAGCGACTGTCAACGTGGCTGGAAAAGTACTGCGGCGCCGGGCCGGCTGAAAGTGACGATTCCCGGGACGCACGAAATTTGTCAAACTTCATCGCCGCCATCGGCGAACGCTGGTGGATCTCTGCAATCGCCCGCATTTATGAACCAGGGTGCAAAGTTGATCACGTGCTCGTGCTCGAAGGGCTTAAGGGCATCGGCAAGACGACGCTGGTAGATGTCATCTTCGGCGGTAAATTCGCCATGATCACCGGCGACGTAGCCAGCAAGGACAACCAAATGCTGCTGTCCACTGGCGTCTGGGGTATTCTCATGGACGAGCTCGATGTTCTCGGCAAATCCGAGATGCGCGCCGTTAAGAGCTGGGTAACGGCGCAGGTCGAGCGCTTCCGCCCTACATGGGGGCACCGGCACGTCAGTCGCCCTCGGAAGTGCGTTTTCATCGCGACCGTCAATGGCGACGACTGGGCGATGGAAGAAGACCGGCGCTGGTGGCCGGTCGCATGTAAGGGCAGGTTCGACCTGGATGGGCTCCGCGAGAATCGGGATCAGCTGATGGCGGAGGCATTCCACCGCTACAGCGAGGGTCAGCGCTGGTACTTGGACCCGAACGAAGACGACCGCCTCATTGAGACGGCGAAAAAAGAGCAGGCGGCTCGTGTTCCGGAGAGCGCCAACGAAGCCAGCTACATGCGCATGGCCATTGTCGCCGCCTCCGAGAGTTCCACATATCCGAATACGTGTGGGATTGACGAGATCCTGACGAAGCTAAACGTCCCTGTCGGCGATCAGCGCGACCGTTTAAGCGCCAAGGTCGGCAAGTGCCTCCGCAAACATGGTTGGATACGCACGCGGCCTCGTGACACCGGCACGGGGCAGCAGGTCACTCGGTATGTTCGACCAGTAGAGGGTTTGGGATTCAGGGAGGTGGAGTAGTAATGCAGGTTGCGGAGTGGCTGAGGGCAAAAGCGAGTGCGGACGTGATTGTGATGGACGAGGGGTCGTACAATCTGAAACCTGAATCGGCGGTGCAGTGATGCCCAGACTGGCAGAGCGCAGATTCGATTATTGGGAGTGGGTCGGTGGTCGGCACAACGACTACATCGACTGGTACAACCTTAACGATGCGTGGGGATTGTGGCGCGAGGGGGCTGATTAAGATGCTGACAAGAACGGAATTAGAGAAGCTGCGGGCGTTTGTTGTTTTGGCGGTCAGGCTTACGGCGGGAACAACTGTGCAGGGTGGCGATGCCCTTGCCATTCTCGACGCGGCGCTGGCGGTGCCCGAGGCGCGGGAGTGGCGGCTTACGTGGCGTGGCGGAAAGTCATCACCGACGATTAACAAACAGAAGATTTACGACTTGAGCCGGTACCCGCCCGCCTTCATGGTGTCAATGCTGGCCGAGTTTGAATCACTGCCTGCCGGAAAAGTGCCGTCTATTGAGTCGCGCACTCCAGCCGGTCCGTGGGTAAAAAGATGAGGAGTGGCTGACAAAAATGGCTACAACATGCTTTGCTGAAGCGCTGGAGTGTAAAAAAGGGGCTCCCGTGATAGGAGCCCCTTTTTTACCTTACGATCATCTTCCAGACTGCGACCAACACCACCAGCCAGAACGCTACCAGAAATAGGCGCTTCATGATCCGCCGCCAGTGGCACCAGTCGGCTGGCATGGCATTCTCGCTTTTTGGATGGCCTCGCGAACGGCCTGTGTGGTGGGCATTTTGACCGGCGGGAAGATCCGAATCCAGACGGTTTCCGCCGTCTCCGTCTCGTCAGCGTAAATCTGATTCACCGTTGCTGTCCAGCCAGGGCCAAAAACATCAGGCAGGATCTCAATCGGCGTATCCCCCGCCGTGTCGTAGTTTGCTTCGCCAAAAAGCACGGTGAGGTCAATATCCGCCGGGTCCAGTTGTACCTCGCAGTAGTCGGCCTCAACTGCCAGCCCATCAGGCCCCACAAAAACGCCGATCTTCGCCAGACAGGCGCGGACGTTGACCGCCAGCGCGAATGCCTCGTGGCTTGCGAGTGTCCCCATCACGCCACCGCCTTGTCCATCGCCAGGCACCGCGCCAAGTGGTCACCTTCACGAGCCCCGGCACCAATCGCAAGCAGCCACGTAACGCCAGCCGCGTCGGCTTTGTCCTCGAAGTCGGTCTGGTAACGCGGGTCGCAGGACGTGTACCGGGAAACCTTGCACGTCATGCCAGCGACACCGCTATCCCCGGGAACCATCGCCGGGTCCGGCGTGATCGCGTCCTTGGTGGCGCACACACGCAGCCAGCGCTGAGGGCCGCTCAGCGTAAAGCCCCGAAGCGTCCGCTTTCCTTTCTCCATGTAAATCACCTTCACGGCGTCATTGTACTGGGCGTACTTGACGTTGAAGGTAACCTCCAGCGTCTTGCACGTCATCGCGTGAACCCCGCCAAGCATCTCGCCAGCGCGGTACATCGTCACGTTCTCAAACTTCTCACTGTTTACGTCGTTAGACATCATTGCACTTCCTTCTTTCCCGCCTTTAGAAACAACCAGCCCGACACCCACACGCCCTCATCACATACAGAGAAATCCGGCATATCGTCAATCTCAATATCATCGTCGCTGTCGGCGGCGTACATGGCCCGCGCCTGATCCCGCAGTGACTCGCGCTGTTCAGCAGTCAGGCCGTCCGGATCTTCTCCCGCATTCAATCGTTCGCAGAGCTCGTCAATCTGGCCAACGGTCAGCGGCTCGTCTTCATCAAATTGCGGCATGGATGAAAAGGCACCGGGAATCCCTCCATTGGTGCCCTGCACCGTCCGCAGCGCCGCCAGCACCGTAGCCAACTCTCTCGAAGTAAACATCTTTATAGCCCCCTCAGTTTCAGCGCCGCCGGAATCGACACGCTGCCGGTCGTCATCTCGTCGGGGTCGTCGTCATCCGTCGAATGGATCACCACGTAGGCGTCCTGCCCATCGTCGCGGACCCTGGTCCATGCCCGGTACCGACCAAACTTCAACTTCTCCAGCATGTCCGGCGTCACCGGCATCTCTTGCCACTTCGTTGGTGCTCTCATAACGCAGCCGCCACTGTCGGGATGGTGATAGTAATAAACTCGCCACGCGCCGTCGCGGCGGCAACTTCTTCGGCCTCGGCCATCGGTGCGAGTCGGTGCCACATTTCAAGTGACTTTTCGTCAAACTCTTCCAGCAGGTCAGTGAGATCCTGAAGTGAGGCACCGGTAGCGGCCATTTGCTCCAAAGTAGCGTAAATGGTTCGATATGCCAAACCCGCCACGTTTCCGGGGGCTTCAAGCCCCAATTTGCTGACATCCATGACTTTTCTCCTCAAGTCCGCCAGATCGGCGGAAACCCTGCCAGCGTACCGGCAGAGCTTCCGGCTACCTAGTAGTATTTCGCGTCCACAATCGCTTGACGCCGCGCCTGTTCCGCAGCGCCCACACCCTTCTCGCACGCCCAATCGTTCGCCTGTTCGCGAGTGAATCGGTCGGTGTCCATGTCTGGGGTGAATATGCCATCATCAAGCACTTCAACCTCCTCCTCCATCTCAGCCGGGAAAACCAAATACCCTTGGCTATCGGCGTCATCCTGGATGCCGTCAAGAAAGTTGACAATGCCGTCCAAGTGCTCTTTTGCCGCGCCCTCGGCTAAAGTGTCAATCACATTGAGTAGCGACACCTTCTGCGTGGCCAGCAACGCCCAGTCTGTCTTGCTGTAGGCATCGCCAGCAGCCAAGATATCACGAGCCGCCAGAATCAGCCGGTTCATGATCTCCTCGGCGTCGTCGGGGTCGCTCGGCGTGAACTCAATCCCGTATAGCTGGCACTTTGCCAGCGTCTCAATCAGTGCTTTCATCGGCTCCCTCCATGTAGCAACTCAACCATCGGCTCCTCTGTGACGCAGACATCGCAATCATGCAGGTCAGGATCTCCCACGGACCCGCAATGAACACACATCGTCGTTTCCACCTCAACGTTCGCCAGCGCCGAACGTGTCAGATTCTCAGGAGTGAACCCTTGCTGAACGGCGTAATGCAGTAACGCCGCAATAGCGTCAGCAATAACGTAGCCCTCGGCCTTATCATCCGTTCCGACTCTCGCCGCCCGGATGTACGCACGCAGGGTCTTGGCCCCTTCCTCGCGTACCTGCTCAAGTACCGTCTGGGAAAGTGTCGGGCAGCCGCCAACCATAATAACCGTCACAGTGTCTCCTCCCCGGCCAAATCAACCGCGTAAGCCGTCGCGCCAGACTCACAAGGAGGCATCACCGGCACCCTACCACGGATCGCGCACACAACCAGTGTGCCGTGCTCGTCCCGGTCGTCACTGTCGCGGACAGACCGCGAGACCGCAGCCATCGCAGCGTCGTGGTCTTTCTCCTGCACCATGACCGCAACCATATTGCCGGTGGCATCGTCCATCGTGATTACGGTCCACCAGTCCAGCAGCGACGAAAACACGCCAGCCACATCTACCAGCGTCCGGCCAACCTTGTCGGCATCGTCCAGTGACAAATACAGCATCACCGGCGCATCACTTTCCCTCGCTGCCGGGGCGCGCTTACTCCACGCCTCTAGGCAAACAGTATCCTTGGCTCCGCAGCGGACGGCGGCACGCGCCGCCTGAAACACTCCGTTACGGCCCTTGCTCTTTACTCCCGTTTCTTTCAGTTCGATAAATGGCATAAAAACCCTTCCGGCCTCTCGGCCAACCTGCTGTTAAAAACCCGCTAACTCCAGCACCCGCCGCACGGTCCCCGGCATCAGATTGGCAACGTAGCCGGTCTCAAAGTTGCCTTCCCGCTCGGCAATGATCTCCGGTATATCCGCTTCGCTGTAATTGTCTTCCGCCAGCTCCACAATTTCGCAGATCATGTCCGCGCTCAGCCACCGGGCAAGATCGCTCGGCACCGAAGCCCAAAATGCGTCAGTGAATGCCAGCGGTGCCTTGTGGCAGCAGTTGTTGTGATTGGTATCGTGAGACGGTGACGGCAGAATCTTGACAGAGGCGCTTCTAACCACGTCTCACCGCCTTGTTTGCCTTCAGATTCGCTACCAGCAGGAAAGGCCCAAACTCGGCCAGCAACCCAGTATCCCGATTCTCGGCCATGAAGGCGTTCGCCGCGTCCATGTCGGTGAAGATCGCCCGCAGCGTGTAGCGCTCTTTCGGTGCCAGGTCCGACCAGACCAGCACCGGGTTGATATTGTCGCTTTCAGTGGCCACGTGGGCAAGTCGCTTCGGAAACAGCGGGCCTTCGCACTGGTCGCAGGTCGTGCCGTCAATCCACTCGGCGTTCATACCTGCCTTGACTGGAATATTGTCCGCCCCATAGTTCTCGGCGATGATGTTACGGCATTGGTCAGAACAAAAAAACAGCGTGTCGGTTGCCTCGCCAGCTTCGTTGAGTTGATAAAGTGCTCTCGCCTCCATTTACGCAACCTCACTTTCGACCGGCTTCGCGAAATCCGCCAGCTCTTCAATCAGTGACGTATCCCCCGCCGCGTGCGCCATCAGGACCGCCGCGAACGCTTGGGCGTCTTCCGGCGTGAAATACAACTGAACCGGAGCCGCGCCGCCAGCCTTCGCGCTGGAAATGTCTACGGCTATAAGAGACTTGTCGCCCGACACCAGATCGTCGTGGGAGATCGTGAATATCCCCACGTGCGCTGCCCGGAACCAGCCGTTGCGGCCCTTGCTCTGTTTTTTTGTGGTGAGTGTTAACTCGGTGTACATCTACTTCCACCCTTCCGGCCTCTCGGCCACCGGCGCAAATAGCGCCTACCTCACTCTACATCACGTGATAGCCAATTGCAACGATTATCACGTGATAATTTACGACGGCCATAGTCCGGCAGGAGTCATGAACACAACAGGCGAACAGTCGCCACATTACGCATCCTCGTGCCCCTTTGTCTTGATCCACCACGTATCTCGTCCATGAACATTATGACCGCACCCCGCGCATTCGCTCTTCTTCGATCTGCATCTGACGACGCACCCACGCCCGCCGCTCGGCCTCGGCTCGAAGCTCCATTTCGGTCGCGGTCGTCGGCGGCACCGGATCTATCACCAGCTTTGCCCCAGCGCCTTGAATTGCCGCCACGGCAGCAGCCTCAGCCTCGGCAGTGAACGCACCGGAGCCAGCGGACGGCTCCAGAACCTTGGCAGCGTGCTCAAAGTCCGCTTGGCTAAACGGCTCAATCTGCTCAATGCCACCGCCCAGACCGCTCCCCCCCGTATCCAGATACCCACTTCGCCCAGGGCCCACCAGCGGGATATACCTCGAATGGGAACACTCGCACTGCTCAGGCCCCCGCTTGCCCACCACCCGGCCACGAGTACACGTTGCACAACTCGCGCCGGCGCACGCGCCACATATCGCCAGCAGCGGCACCGGCCCTATCTGGGTCACCACGTACTGACCGTCCGCCAGCTTCACCGCCTCGCCCCGCTTGCGTTGCATCACCGGCGGCAGCACCATCTTGCGGCCATACTTTACTTTCAGCCCCGCCAGCGCCGCACGCAGAGCCCGAGACTCCTCGGCACCCTTCACTACCACCCGGTCGCCCTTGACCATCCCGGCGGCGATTATTGGCCACACGTCCGGCAACGGCGGACGGCCTTTACTTTTCACGGCTCTCACTTACTGCCACCTTCCCACCGCAGATCTGCGGACGCAACCGCAGGGTACTCACCGTCGCGGAACGCCCTCGGCATCCGGCCAGGCCCCGGCGCAGCCGCTTCTTCAATCGTGCGGCAGTCACCGTCCGGCCCCGGCAATGGATACACCTTGCCTACCCTCACATAGCCACCCAAAGCGGCAACCTCCAACTCCGAGATAGCCTTACGCGCCGCAGCCGTCGCCAGCGCCCGCGCCAGCTCGCACGCAGCCCGAAACACCGACACTGAGCAACGGATCGGCTCGGGGCGTGTCGCACCAGTCGCCGTGAACTCCAACAGGCCCCCGTAGGCGTCGTGAGATACCACGCCCTCCCAATGGTTGCCATACCTTGCTGTGATTTTGATGTTCACTTCCAATCCCTCCAAATCGCTACGCCGAAAATAAACAGTATGGCTCCGATTGCCACCATTTCACACACCCGCCTCAATGTCGTCACCTTTTACCCTGCTTCCAACACATCCACCGCAACATGAACCGCCCATTGCACCCGCTCCAAATCGCCCACGTCGCCCCACATACGGGTTTCCCGCGTCCGGCGCTCATGCTCTTCCACCAGCGCGGCCAGTTTCTGAATCAGCAGCCCCGCCTTTAGGCTTCCCTCCTGATACGCACTCTCTACGACTCTCACTCCCAGCCCCCGAGAACCAGCGGCAGCAGCGGCACCGCCGCCACCGCCAAGCCAACCAGCACGGCCAGGATAACCAGCAGCCAGTCTCTCACCGCGAAGCCCCCGCCGCAATGCCAGCCACCAGCGGCAGCACATCCCGCGAATACATGGCCAGTAAGCTCTGATACTGGCAAGCCTCGGCCACGTGCTTCGCCTCCAGGTACGGAGCCCCGCCCAAATTCGCCACCGCACGCGCCACCTTCAGCACGCGCCCATACTGCCCCGCAGAGAATGCCATCCGGCGACAGGCCATCTCCATCGTTCTGTGCGCCGAATCATCCCGCAACTCCACCGACGTATGCGTCAGCCCAAACACGGCAGCCGAAGCAATCCGTTCCTCACGGTAATCGTCATCACACTCGGAATACTGTAATGGTGCCATCAGCTCCTTAGTCGGCGTCCCCGGCATCTCCAACACGATATCGTACTCGCGTGCCGTCCGTTCCAGCCGACGCCACCACCGGGCAATCTGGACCGGCGTACAGATGCACTCCTGCCTCACATCCATACGATGTCCGCACAAGCACGCCTCACGCTCGGCACTTTGCACAGTCGGGAATGCCTCGCGCAGCGTCGTCTTGCTGCAACTTAGCGGACCCACCAGCAAAACTGACAGGCCCCCGACGCTGGCAACCTCAAACGCACGTTTCGCGGTCTGGTTGCCTTTGATCTGGTACGGCTGCAATGAGCTACGCATTTGGCACCACCGTCTTAACGTACTCCGTCCCGTTCCACTGGAACCGCACGCCACTCTTGTAGCTCGCCTCGCCCTGCTCAATATACGGCGCTACCGGCGTGTGGCCCAGCAACCAGTGAATCGCGTCCAACTCCCCGGTCACCCTGTCAACGCTATCCTGGCTTGGCTGGTCATAAGCCAACCAGCAGAGCTCCTCAATCTTGTCGGCAATCTCAACAGGGCTACGCATGTCCTTCACCACCTTCCGTAAGCTGACCATCCTCGGCATACGTCGCCGGGACGTGCTCAAACTGAATCCCGCGATTGCGAATCATCGCCAGATAGTCCGCCTCATCCTGCAAAGGCGAGATAACCTCACTCCCGCCGCCGAATCCCGGCCTCGCCCGTCGCTGAAACTGCGTCAACTGGACACCCAGCCACTTATCCCCCGGCAATTGCCGCGCCTCTACGAACAGGCCCATCTGGTTTATTGACGTTCGGATCTGCATCATCACGCCCCACCTTTCCCGGCGACCAACTTTTCTATTGCCTCCTGCATAAAAGTCAGCCAGTCGTTCTCCGAAATATCAGGCTGGAGTTGGTATCCGGCCTGGCCGTCAAATTCGATCAAACCAGCATCTTTCAGCCCGTCGAACATCTCCGCCGCTAATTCTGTCGTGCCTTCGGCGCCCAATAGGGTTTCGATCTCGCTAATCATGTTGCGTTTGTCGTTCATCATGCCCCACCTTTCCCGGCAGTTTGGCACGCAACGCCAGTTGCCAACTCGGCCATTTTCGCCTCACCCGCAACCGTCAGCCGGTCGTGGTTGTACTTGCACGTTGCGGACGGTCCGCCAAACTCTGTCAGCCCCGCAGCCTGTAGCCCCTCAATCGTGCGCTTGGCAACTATCGAGTGCCGTTTGACAGCGCGTAGCCGCGAAAGCAACGCCCGGTCCTGTTTCGCCTGTTGAGCCGCAATGTACTCGCGCTCCAGTGTGGCCGTCATGCCGTTTGCCCCCAGCTGCCGTCAACCTGCAACGCCTGGCCACGTTTCAGCATGGACACAGCCCGGTCGAACTGCCGACGCATCGGCGTCAGGCGTCGATCACCGTGCCAGAACAACCGGCGCATGTTGGTGTGGTCGAACGCCTTCGCCTGATACGCGCCGTGCTCCATTTCCAGAACCACGCTAACGCCCCCGGCCTCGAACTGCTCAACGTAGCCGCACCCGAATGAATACGGTGTCAGCCTCCCCGCAGCCGTGCGGAACACCGGCGTAACGCTACGCATTCGCCACCGCCAGCGCAGCAGCCCCTGCCAGCGCAGCAGCCCTGCTCGGATACTCGCGAACCACAATCTCCGAATCCCTGACCGAAACCACCACGCCGAAAAACTCCGACTCGTGGCGGCGCTTGCCGTTGTATTTCTTCTCGTAGCCACCGCCCTGAATGCGGTCCCCGACTTTCAGCCCAGCAACACCGAAAGCAAACTCACCCCTCGGCGAATCCAAAAAACGGTCGATGCCTCGCGCCTCAGTGAAAGTGCCAACCCAGCGCACGGTCTGGCCACCCTGCCACAGATTCCGCCCCCTGAACTCGCACATCCCCGCAGAAACCGGAAACACAAACCCGCCATGCTCCGCAATCTCAGCCGCGATCTTGTCGGCAGCCTCACGCGCCACCTGAGCCTTGCGCTCAGCGGATGCCTTACTCCTGCCAGCGATGATATCGTCCAGTACCGCGACATCCTCTCGCGACACATACAGCAGGTCCGGCAGCACGCCAAACACCGCCACCGGCAGCAAACGGACGGCGTGAGGGTCGTTGCGGTAGATAGAGATCCCGGCACCGGCATCGCAGTCCAGAGCCCGCAGGATGTCCAGCGCAGCATCAAACACCTGCTTATGCTCCCCGACCAGAGCCAGTTTCGCATCCTGCTCGGCCTTGGCCTTTGCGCCAGCGGCATCATGCGCGGCCTGACGCTGTGCTCTGATGGCGTCCACCACCACAACCACGTCGGCCAAGCACGTCGGCGGCGCGTCCAACTTCGGGCGATTACTCTGTATCTGATGCTCGGCCCCGTCAAACTCCAGCGTGCCAGATGCGGATACTCGGCACCGGGCAATCAAATTCCCGACCTCCAGTGCCTCGGTCACGTACTGTGTCGCCGTCCGTCCGGCCTGTATTGCTGCTAACTGCCCAGCCTGGCTCAATTCGTATTTCACGTTCGCGTTCATGTTCATTTCTCCCGGCCTCTCGGCCAACAAACCACATTCTCTCGCCCCGTTTTCTTCCTCCCGCACTTCGGCAGCGGGCATCGGCACGTTAAGAGAGGCGGTAATATCAGTCCCGCCCTCTGTCAGAACATAGACCGGAGTTTATCCCGGCACCATAGACGCCTCCGTATAAGCCACCGGCACCGTCAGCCAACGCTGAGCCACCGGAGCGAACCCATAGATGCAGTTATGGACCAGCACGCTAACCGGCCCGTCCAAATTGGCCCGCGCCGCCCAGCGTTCCGCCTCTTGGTGATAACTGAACCGCACCAGCCCCGCTTGTGGCGCGTGGTCCTCGAAGTAGTCAGGGTACTGGTATGGGGCAGGGCTCACGCCATCCTCCGCCAGGTCAACCAAGTCACCGCCTGTAACTGGTGAGGCACCAGCCCCAGCTCCGAAGCCACAGCCGCAATAGCCGCAGCCACCACATCATACAGCCCATCCGGCGTCTCGCGCCCGATAGCCATCCGCGAAGCGTGCCGATCCACAACCACCAGATCACACCCAGGGTCCAGAATGCACGCCCGAAACGCCCGAACCTTCACGCTGGTTTCAGGCACCACGTCCAGCCACGCATCACCGGCCAGCAGTCGCTCCGCCTTCTCCATATTCCGGCGGCCATACGTCCCGACCAGCGGCAGCGCCCGTCCGGCGTAGTGTGCCGTCAGCACCCGATGAGTATCCAGCAGATTCGCCTCCCACACCCGCCCCGGCGACAACACCGCCAGCACACCCGCGACGATCTCAGTCTTAACCCGGTACCGCCGCGCCATCTCGCGCACCAGCCTACCAGCCTCCCGGTACCATTCCCGACCGTGGGTTTCTTCCTGCTCTGTGCGTGCGTCCCAGACTTTCAGGATGCGGCGCCGCATCGCCTTGTGCTGACGATTGCCAGCTACCGTAAAGCCGTCTATGCGTGCTTTGATCACTTCGCGCCTCCTGTGCCAGCGCCGTCCTTGCCAGCCACTGAGCCAATCCCTGTGCAATCCACAATGATCCCCGCAGCCATCGCCCGCGCATCGCACGAGTTACACAGCGGTCCGGTCTGAGCTACCACAACGCCCTTGCGGCGGTCCGGTCTGGTCCCCCAAACGGCATGCTTCCCACACTGCTTCGCGATCACTGCCAGCCGGTCGATTTCTTCAGCCACGTCTGGCGCGTACTGCCGAATCATGGCAATCTCATTCGGTCGCGCAAACGCCCCACAGAAGCACTCGCCGCTCATGCCTATCGGCGTCATCTTGATCGGATTGCGCGGAATATCGAACGCATCCATAAACGCCTTCTGGTCCTCGGTGCTGAAATCGTGGCACGGCGCAACCCAGAACCTGTGTTTGTTCGTCGCCTTGCCATTCGCCCCCGGCTCACCAATCTTGAGGGGCTCAACGGTACCCATGCGCCGCGCAGACTCCTGCTTTCGGCACCCGGTAATCAGGGCCACGTTTTTTTTCGCCTCAAACACGTTGCCATTCTTCCGCAGGGTCCGGCGAGTGTGCATGTCGCACATCATGCGAACGCAGCGTTCTTTCAGCCGAATGTATGCCCATTGGTGCATCCCAGGGCCAGGGAAGCCGCGCTCACGAATGAACTGCTCATACGTGCTGGCGCTCTGGAACGTCTGGAGATCCCACCCGTACTCCCGGCAAACGTCCTGCACGAATGCGTAGGTCGCCTTGCTGCCAATGCCGGTACGGATATGGTACACACGCCCATCAAACTTCGCGTGCGCACTCGCAGCGTACACCGCAGTCAGGCTGTCATGGCCACCCGAGAGCATCGGCACCATAACCTCGGCCCCGGCGGCGAACGCTTCATCTATCACCCGGCAAGCTCTTGAGATAAGCTCAGCTCCGATCATCTGCACGCCACCCACTTCTGAAGGTCATCAATCAGGCTCAGCACCTGCTCCTCATTGAGTGACACCTTGACCGACCGAGTAGCGCCCTCGTCATCAACAAACTGAATAGCCAGACGTTCTCCGATCCCGACCGTGATAATACTCAGATCCTCGTCGCCCTCGCGCCCAGCTTCAGAAAGCCCGCCCAGCGTGCTCTTGTACCCGTCTCGTGTTATCACAAGCTGCCACCCTTGCCAGCGCCGTCCGCAGCGCACACACCGCAATCGCAGACATCCACCGTGTTATCACCCGTCCGCTTCTTACCTTCAGGCCCTGACACGGTAATGCACTCCGCATGTCGATCTACTTTGCAGTAGTAGCAGACCCCGGTACGCCCCACCGGAGCAACAGGCACCACCGGCGCAGCCGCAACCGTCAACGGACGCACCCTGCAATACGCCTCAATAGCCTCACGAATGAAGCCCGACCGCGTTTCGCAGTCCTTCAAACGCTCGTCAATCTTAGCTATGTGACCATCCGACACAATCAATGCGATTCTCATATGCCTGATCGTACCATAGCTAAAAACCGAATGCCAACGAATTGTGCGCCCCTGTCACATGACGCCAGCGCAGCGTATGCCGACACTTAAAATGAGACACCCACGAATAGCGCAAGCCATCAGCGTAGCGTATGCCTTCTCAAAGCCCCACGCACCACCATCTCACCCCTCGGCCAGCGAAAGCCAGCGGCGCCGCACCCTGCTCAGCCCGTTTAGCTTTCACTCATTCTAAAGCACTTACCTTGCACTTACCTCGAACCCTGCTCACCCTGCTCACACCCTTCTCAGCTGTAACCTGTTGATTCTAATACTCAAACTGGGTGAGTGTAGGTATAATTCATATAATGATCTTTATGAAATAAAACACTGTAAATCACCGACTACACTTGTAGGCACAAAACGCATATTTTCTCTGTTGTGAAGTACAGCCGACAGGTTTTTTCGTGCTCACCCTGCTCAGTGAAATAAAGCCAATGGAATGAACGGATTACAGGTGAGAATGGGTGGCTGAGTGAGGTTGAGTAGGGGTAGACACCCCTGCTCAGAGGCTCCGAAAAAGGAAATGGGGTCCGAAGCGGCCTAAGCCAAGCCTCGAACCCCACCACCCCCACAGGAACGCCCAAACGGAAAGGAGGGATAAAGTATCCGACACACCAGCAGCATGGGCTAACGGACCCAGACCACCAACACACCAGACAGAGCCAAAATAGCAGAGCCAGCGCCCGGTCGTCAAGTGGCACCACCACACACCCCGTAGCACCCCCACCACATCCTCCCCGAACCAGGCGATAATAGGACCAATGCCAGTAGTCGCCGTCGAAATTACCGGCCTCAAGGGTCACCCGATGGAACAGCGAGCCCTTGAAGCAATCATGAATGGTGAATCATCCAGATCTGTTGCACGCTGGTTAGACCCCCCTGTTTCAGCCGCAACCGTCTGGAGATACGTCGATAAACACGTCAAACCGACGCTAAAGAACGCAGCCGTCCTGTCTCACGTTTTGGAAAGCCAACAAAACAAACGATCTCCAATCAAGCGAAACACTGTTTCACCTGTTTCACCCTCTGTTTCACCTGTTTCACTCGAAAGTGATGCAAACGGACCACAACAGGTCACAACCAGACCCGGATGGCGCAATATGAACCCCGTTCAGCATTGTGGCGCTGAATCAGAAGCCGGGAAAATTACCCGACAGGCCCTGGCAGCGGCTCCAATTCTCCGAATCCGAGAGAATCGTATCGCGTTTCAGCAGGAGCTGGCGGACCGTCTCGCATCGGTAATTCAGGAGCGCGGGGAGGAAATGGCGGTCTGTGAGGCGTGCGGCAGGGAGAAATCCGAGCACCCGGCAGTAGGCGCGGCGGACGGCCTGAAAGACTGCTCGAAGTTCCGGCGCATCCCCGGCGGGTCGTCCGGCCTCATGACTCGTCGGCTCAAAAAGGACGGGGTAGAGTACCACTACGACAACGCCATCGTTGCGTCGGCGCAGGAGCTCATGAAGCAAACTGCCATCGAGCAAGGCCAATGGCAGGAGAACATGGGTACAGGCGCCCCCACAATCCAAATCATTTGCCCCCAGGTCCCCGGCGAACTGCCAAGGGTCAGTTTTCACTCAGATGACGCGCTTGAGGCCGATTTCGCGGATATTGGCCTCGATCAGGGCCGCTAGGACGCGCTGACGGAGCTCGTCTGATACCTGAGTGCCCGGCTTTTTAGCCTGTCGGCAGCAAAAAAGAACGGCCAGGCCCCTTTCGGGTTACCTGGCCGTTTGCCGTGCTCGGTGCCTGTTACCGCCACCACTTCCCCGCGCCGGATCGTCGGAGGTAGCGAATGTGTCCCCGGTACTTCGTTGTGATTGCCTTCATGGTCGTTAACCTTCTTCCTCGTCTTCGGTCTTCATTTCAGTCTTGGCCATGTCGGCCAGAATCTCGGCGGCTTCGCTGCATTGCACCGTTACGGCCACGTAGCCATCAATTTCTTTGTCGTGCGCCAGCTCAATGGCACGAGCCATAGCGTCGTCATCGCACCTTTCGGCGCAGGTGTAGCGGCTCGGTCCGATACCGCCATCTGTCAGCGTCAGGCTGACCGGCTCGGCCTCGCGTGCCTCTTGGTCGCAGGTAAACAGGATCAGGCACCAGTTGTGCATCCCGCCCCGATCAAAAGCGTATGCCCTGTACTCACTCCCTGTACGCACAGCCAGCGCGTTGACCGCCAGAATATAGGCTGTCCTGTAGTGCTCGGCACCTGACGGCACGGCTTCACCGTCGGCGAATCCCCACTTGGTTTGCATCTCGTCGAAATACTTCATGGTCGTTAACCTTCTTTCTCGGCCTCTCGGCCATCCTTCTTATGCGTAGTCGTAGAAAAAGCTCTGTTCGGGTTCAGGTGCAAAATCAAAACGCCCTGCCATGCTCGGAGGCTTAAGCGTTCGGTGGTACTCTGACGGCCCCTCGCGATGGCCACGGTAGCGGATGGCATCGAAGAAGTACCGGGCAGGGTGAATCAGGATCTCATCCAGTACGGGAGTGTCGGCCCTGATGGTAAGGGTGCGTCCGCAGTTCCAGCACTCGGACGGGATAGCGTCGTCGCCCTTGTAGTCGGTCTCGGCACACTGGCAGTCAGTCACCGGCGCGGCTCCTGATCGGATACCCGCATCTGGATGTATTCCACTTCCGCCTTGATCTGGCGAATGCGCCTGATGCGGTCCCAGTGTTCGTCCTGGGCGCGTCCGGTCGCGCTCGGGTCCGGCTGTACGTAGTAGTCTCGGCCATTCGGCGCATTGGCGGCCATCGCCTTAATCGTGGCGTTGAGCGCATCCAGTACGGCGTCGTTGTATTCGTACAGATCTTTCCATCCGGTGCCATTCATGTGAACCGTTGGCGCAGCTGGCGGCACCTTGCAGTGTTGCAGGTCGCAACGCTCGGAGTGCTTCGCGAATGGCTCAAAGCAAAACGGACATTCTGTTGTGTCGGTCATTAGTTTCCCTCTCTCTTCAAAATCGGTGACAACGTGGCGGCAGTCCAAGGTTTCCCGGTCCGGCTCGGCATGGTGTCATTGGCGTTCAGGATCTCGGCGATCTCGGCCAGGGTCTTGCCATTTTGGCGCAGGAACTGGATAGAGTTCAGCGTCCGGTCCTCGCCGGGGCGGAACCCGAAAGGCTTGCGGCCCTCACAACGTCCGGTCTGTTCTTTCTTCCTTTGGCGTGCGCCTCGGAGTTTCAGGACAATGGATTGGCGCTCGTACTGGGCGAATCCGGCGAGAATGACGCGAAACAGCTGGCGCTCTGGCGATTGGTCGTCGGTGTCGTCGCCGTTCGTGCTGACGATCCGCACGTCCTTCTTCGCGAGATCCGCAAGAATGAGTTCCTGCACGAGCACCGCACGCGCTACCCTGTCGAATTTCTCGACAACGATGGTCCTCGTGCTGGACATCCCGGCGAGCATGGAAACCCACCCAGGGCGGTCTTGCCATTCGTCTTTCCCGGTCTGAGTGTCTTGGTACCAGTTCGTGATGGTCAGGTTGTGGGCGGCGGCGTGGGATTCGATGGCCTTGCGTTGTCGCGCAAAGCCATCTCCTTCTTCCTGCCCCTTGCCGCTGACGCGCATGTAGGCTACTGCGTTCATTGGCCACGCTCCGTAACTTCCCAGAGCGAGACAAAAGCCACGAGCCAGGCACGCTGATATCCCGTCAGATCGTCGCGGTATAGCATCTCGTCTGCTGATTGGAGTGTGAGCGATTGAGACTCACACCACTTGACGTATGGACCTTGGAGCAGATCCCAGGCGTTTGGTTTCATGCGGCACCCCATCCGGCGAGTGCGTTGGCCTTGTCCTGTGTCTCTTTGGTGACGTTCACTCGAAACTCAACATCTGGTCTTACCATCTCGCACCGCAATCCACGCAAACCGGAGTTCCGGCAGACGTTGTGGTGGTATTCGCGTGACCACGGAGGCAAACCGGCGGCAGGTCCGGCGTCTGGCAGCATGTGCAGTCATGGTTCCATGTCCACCGCAGCAAAGCTTGCTCCATTGTGTGCTCGGTCGCACCGCAGAACGCGCAGGACGGACGCCAAGCGTTAGCCATCGACCGCCGGAAGCTTTCCCAGGTGTGCGGGTTTCCCGGCGTCCATATCGCCCAACCACGGATACCTGGAACGTCGTTGAGCATTTCGGCGAAGCCGCGCATGTTGGGCGAGCGTTCCAACCGCTTGAAAGCTTCCTCAATGGTGTAGCAGTCATGTTGGCTCTGCTCTCGCCTTGTGTCGAAGTATTGTGTGACTCGAATCATCGTCTTTCCTTCTTCTTCCAACCAGATCGGTGGAACCCGTCTCTCCTTAGAGAGACAGGCACCAGCTACCTATTCGGGTATGTTCGCATCTTTCCTCTCTCCTCGCGGGTCACAGAGTAACCGCCCATGCGCCGTTGCGGTCAGCGACGACGCAGAATAGGCCGTCAATTTCCGCTAGGTACATTCGGTCAGTGTTCCCGCCGCTGCTGCCCTCGTAGACCGTGCGGAGGATAGTGCCGTCCGCACTTTCGATGGCAGCTGCAATGCCGCGCTCGTCGCCCTCGCCGGGTGCCCATCCGTCGCCGGAATCATTGCCTTTGTTCCACGCGGCGTTGAGTTCCGTGTCGGTCAGGCTCATCGCTTCAGTTTCGGTAATCATCGTCATTTCTTTTCCTTCTTCCAACCAGATCGGTGGAACCCGTCTCTCTACCTCTGTCAGCAGGTCAGAGAGACAGGCACCAGCTACCTATTCGGGTATGTTCGCCCACGCGATCAGCACCGCCAGCACCGTGAGCCACGCGAGAATGTTGGCGATCAGGCGCATGGAGTAGCAACCTCTTCCAAGTACCCAACCTCATGGCGATCACCAGCAAGGCCACCGCAGACGCCACAATCGCGATGCGTGAACCCGGTTTCCTCCCCGACGATCAACCACTGGCCGATTTTTTTGATACCGGCCCTGACGCGCTGCTCGGTCTCGTCGTCCATACCGGAGTAGTCATCGTATGCGATGGCACTCACGCAGTCCTCGCACGCGCCACCGAGGATGGACACATAGTTGTCCGGCTTCTGGTCGTCCTCGTCCTCGTCCTCGTCGTCCTCGTCCATCTCGCAAGGCCCGGTGTGGTCAGCACGGAGCGTGCATCGGACGTCATAGCACTCCCGAGTGTCGGCCTCAATCTCGCAGCATTCCGCACCCTCTTCCACGCCACAACCGCATTCCCGGCACTTGAGGAAGAGAACCCAACCCTGATCGGCAACCCAGGTCTTCTTCATGTTCGGGCAACCAGTTTCGTGGCAGTTCACGCCGTTGATGGCGATGTAGTTGCATTGGTCGCACTTGGGAACGTCCTGCCATACCGCGACCGCCTCATATAGAGGTTCTGCGCCACCACCCCAAGCGAAGCGTTCGCCGGGTGCCAGCTTGGAGACCTCGGCAATCAGGTCGATACCGTCCTGCCCTGCGTCGTTGTCGGCCTCCATCTCGGCAAGGCTCAGTGTCATTGCCAGTTTGCTGTTCTCGTAGAAGTTGAATACAAGGCTCATTTGGACACCGCCAGGCTGCAATCGCGAACGTAATCGGCGTGCTCGGCGGCAGGGTTAGCCTTGGCGTAGCCCTCAATGCACGCGATGAAGTGCAGGACATCCTGTGCTGGTGCGGAGAATCGACCGCCACCGCAGCGGACTAGTATCTGGGTCAGTCTGGTATTTGGGTCAGCGGCGATGGCCTCAATCTGGTGGAGGCGGAGAAACCAGCCCATCGTCTTGGCGTCTGCAATAGCGTCAGCGCCAGTGTATTCGGTCTCGTTGATCTCTGCTTGGGTAATCTGTGACATACTCTTCTTTCTCCTCATCAGTGCCGGATTAACCGGACATACGGACCCGGTAAGGTCCGTTTCGGAGTGTTTACTTGTCGCGCAAAGGACCATCCGGTGCAGGCATCGCCCTGAGCGCCGCGTAGTCCTCAGCCGTCCAGGGATCACCCTCGTTGAAGTTGAAATCAACAATTCCCTCCCCGCGCTCATAGACCACCGTGGCGCGATGCCATAGCGGGATACCCGTCGCTGGATGCCCGAGTTCGAGTTCAACGATGTCGCCGTGATTCAGTAGTGCGGGGTCCCCGCCGGGAACCATCTTCAGTCGCCGTCGCCCCGGTCCAAAGTCTTCGACTGCTTCAATCACAAACTTGACCATCGTGGCACCGCAGCTTTCGCAGGGGAACGGGTAAGATTTCTCGCCATCGTTGCCGCAGTTTTGGCTCGGGCAGATGTAGCTGTCATCAGTCAGCGGGTAGAGTACAACGTCCATGCAGCCTGATTCTTTGTCAATGGTGACCTTGCCACCACGGTCATGGAGGATGCCCGTCGAGGGGTCTCTCAGTTCCAGCGATACCAAGTCGCCGTCGTTCCACTCTGTTGTACTTCCACCTTCAATACGCTTGATGAGTTTCATGTTTGGGTAATGCTCCTTTCTTATAGAGTATTAGATTACCTAGCCACCTGCAAGCATATTCTGCGGAAAAGCCTACATTGGTCGATTTTTGGCAGTTTGGGGCAAAAAGTGACCTCGTAGAAGCCGCTAGGACGCGCTGACACAGGTCGTCTGATACCTGAGTACCCGGCAAATCGGACCCGAAAACCAGATTTTTGACGATCCCGGCGACACTATAGAAGGACGGCGGCACCGCCGGACACCGCACTACTGGCCGGATTTTTTGACGGCGGCACCGCCGGACCCTGCCCTGGTCCTGCCCAAAACCTGCCCGGCGGAAGCTGGAAAACCCGAACCCTCGTCGGTGGAACCCTCACCTGGGCGAGTAACTTGGTGGAGGATGGACCACCTCAGCCATCCAAGAGGAGGACGGCGGCACCGACGAGGGCGCGGTCGCGCCACTACCACCGCGGACCTCGGTGCCTTTTTTCAACGAGGCCACCCCTCCCCCTATGCCCTAAACGTTAGGTACTTTCGGGTAATCGGAGTAAAGTGATGCCCACGTACGAGAGCGCAATCACGTTTTGACGTTTTCGCCCTTTACCCTGTATACTGCTGTATATGGTGAACAGGTCTTTGGTGGTTAAGGGTATAGTTGGCGATTATTGCGAGATGGTGGCTGCGGCTGCGTTTATTGCTGGGGGGGCACAGCTTGCGAAGGCATGGGGCACGTCGCCGGACTGGGACTTTCTGGTGAAGGAGGACGGTGAGCAATGGCGAAGTGTTCAGGTGAAGACGGTTGGCCGGCTAAATGGGCATGGTGACTCGCCGTATGTTGATTTGACAAGGACCGCTGGCGCCGGCTGTTATCAGGTAGGTGATGTCGACATGGTTGTTGGGGTGTATCCCGAGACTGGGGCAATGTGGAAGGTGATGCCGGAGGCGTTTGCTGGAGCGCGGCTACTGAGGCTGGATGACGAGTGGCTATGGGTAGGGAACGTGGATAGGCGATCGCTTCCGATGAGCAACGTGCTGGCGCTAAAGATTGAGCGAAAGAGCCGTGCCGGGTGCATATCTGCAGTGCGTGAGAAGTTACAGGAGGAGAGGCGCGGCTTGTGGCTTGGGGATCTCAGCGAGCGGCCGGATAGTGTGTCTGCCGGTACGTGGGACGTGTTTGTGATGTGGATGGGTGGGCACGGGTACAAGTCGATAGCGGACAAGCACGGGCTGACTGCCCCGGGCGTGAGGGATCGGATGGTTCGTTTGTGCCGGCGGCTTGGGATCAAAGGTGGGCCTATTTGAAAAACATGCCAAGAGCCTCCTACCCCCTTCAGCGGCTGAGACTCAGATTCGAGTTCAAAAATTTTATATACATGGTTTTGGAGAGTTGCCAAGGCCCACTTGTGTCGTATGCTGGAGGTGTTCTTTGGGACATGGGTGCGGGTTGAGAGCCGGCCGTGGAGTTGAGTTATGAGTAAAGCGACAGGTAGAGTGACAGAGAAGATGAGGCAGGAAGGTATGAAGGATGGGCACGAGGCGCTTGCGGCAATTTACAGTGATGAAGCGCTTAACGAGATGTCAGGAGATGACTTTCGGGCCACGCTTGCCGCGGAGGCGCAGGAGTATTTGGCGGGGCAGGAGACTGTAGATCAGCAGGAGGTTGCAGCTGGGCAGGTTGGAAAGTATGATCATGATCAGCTTGTATTTGGTGAACTGTTGAAGGTGGTGGAGTGCGGATTGAATCGGTTGCGGGCAAGGTTATTGAATCTGGCGGAGACGAGCACGCGGGACAAGCAGCAGGCTGAGGCGATGAAAGGTCTGATAAAAGATTTTTGTAATCTGGCGCTGGATGAGATTGATCCGCAGGTCTGGGTTGCGCTGGTGCGGTTTGGGGTTCCGCCGCAAATGATGAAGGGTGATTATCCAAGGTCATGCCAGTTGACAGCGCAGTCGGTGGACGGCGTGACGGTGTTTGACAATAGGCCGGTGAAGTAGGCTGGCGCAGGCAGGTAAGGAGCCCCCGCGGGAGACCGTTGGGGGCCTTTTTTGTGGCCGGAGAGGGCAGTGAGATGGAGACATTAAGACAGGTGGTGGGCTACGAGGTGGTAGTGCGGGGGACGAAGAGCCAGAGGGCGTTTTTGGTGAAGAGGGCTGCGCTGGCGTATTCGGGTGGGGCGCTGTTGTGCGCGTGGAAGTTGCCTTGTAATAGGAGGACTATGGTGGTAGTGGCGCAGCTTACCGGCGCTGATAGGCTGGCGCAGGCAGGTTTGCTGTTGGCCTGCAGATAATACTGGACACAATCGGACACAAATGGATATAGTGAGGACATGCCGATGAAATACGTTTTGGTGGAAAGATCTACTCCCGAGCTTTTGTCCGCCGAAATTTTGGGGATGCTTGCTGAGGGTTTTGCTCTGTACGGGAGCCCATTTTACAGTGGGAATCACGAGGAGGCATTTTACTGTCAGGCGGTCACAAAGGCATGAATATTAAGCCCGCGTGTGGCCTGCAGGATTCTGAGGTCAGGTTGATGGTGAGGGCTGGAGTTGGGCCTGTGTCGCCGCCGAGCTTCATGGCTGCAGATGTGGAGATGTGCCGGTGGGCAGTTGGAGAGATTGGGGCGCTGCGCGAGGCTGTTTATAGGCAGTATGCTTATTTGGCTTTGAGCTTGCGCCCGGGTGACCCACGGACTGACGGTGAGGTGTTGTGGCGAACAGTGACGCTGACGACGCAGGAAGTGATGGACGCGCTGGAGGGCAAATGAACCGGTATTTTGAAACCCTTTTTTTGTCGGAGTACGGAGGGAACCCGTATGCGCTGGCTACAAACATGCTGTTGGGCGTGGTCTTGTCTGTGGTGGCATACCGTCGAACTGGCGGGAAAGTTTCGATCATGTTTGTTTGGGCTTTATACATGGCATTTTCCAACGTCACGAGGCTGCTGAAATGACGCCCGAACTCCTCGCCCTGCTGACGCCCGAGCAGGTGGGGGAGATCCGCAACTTCTATGCGATATCTAGTGGGTTGCGGGGTGCGGCTGACGTAAACGCCCTGCTCTCAGACCGTGCCGAGATCGCGGCAGAGAACGCAGAACTGAAAAAGCTTGCCGCCGGACTGGAACTCAACCTCGCGGCGGTGATTCAGCGGGCCGAGGCGGCAGAGAAGGCGCTGGCGGAAGCAAAATTCAGGTTGCTGGATGCCCAAGCTGCCCGGACGATTTGGATGGAGCGCAGCAAGGCCAACGCCCGCGAGTTGGACGAGGCCTACGACGCCATGTGCGAAATGGCGAAAACGCTGGACTGCGCAGAGGACTGGGCCGCGATTAAGGGCAAGCTGGCGGAAGCGGCGGAGGGCACGGCGGATTTAAACTGGCTGCTGGAGAATGCCGCGACGGGATTCTTCGTCATGTCGAATTCCGGCAAGTTCGCAGGGTACGAACGCAACCGCAGGGTTACCGAATGGGTGGATACACAGCGGGCCGCAATTCGTGCGGCGAGGGAGAAGAAGCAGTGAAAAGCACTTGCATGAGATGCGGCGACGGGACATTGCTGGAGCAGTTCAGCATTCAGCTTGCCGAGGTCACCGAGGAGCGGGATCGGCTGCGGGAGGCGCTGAAGGCTGCCTCACACGCGAAGATGACCGCAAACTCTACCCTTTCCGCCCACCCCGAGCAGGGGCCTCTCGCTCCAGCCGACCGCGTGCTGCTTGCCTTTCCTGGCCGAGACAAGGCCGATGCAATGAGCCACGAACCGCTGACCGATGCCGAACTGGCCGAACTGGAGCGCAAGTACGGTGACGCTAAAGGAATTTACGCCATCGACATCATGACCAAGAAATGCCAGATGCGGATATCAACGATGCACGAAGCTATCCCTCGGCTGCTGGCGACGATCAGGGATGCGCGGATTGCGGCACTGGAAGGTAAAAGTTCTGGGGAGAGCGAGACGAGCGAGTGCCAGGACCCTAACTGCCTCGGGGCGGAAGCAACGCCGTCCGCATCCCCGGAGGTAGCGGCGCGAGGGGGCCAGCGATGATGCGAAACGAAACGCGGTTCTATCCGATGGGCGAGCGGAAGCCAGCGCTCAACTTTGGTGGGGCTTGGCCTAAGATGGCGCCGTGTGCTTGCGGGTGCGGCACGGAGTTCATGAAGAGAAGTTGGAGCGCCAAGCTGCCAGAGTGCGCTGCTCGCGGCAAGGCGGCGTCGGAATCAAAAGCGAAGAAGAAGAACAGGGCTGCGACGGCGGCACTGGCCGCAGGGAGGCAGTCAGGTATAAATGAAACCAGTTAACTCAGCAGTGATTCACGTCAGGCTGGACAAAGACGTCAAGAAGAAGATCAGCAAGATGGCGGAGGCGGACGGCCGCACGGTCAGCGCGTTTGTGGCATTGGCGTTACGCCGGCTGGCTGGGATGGATATTGGAGCAGGGGCAGCACCGTGACATGGGCGAGCATCAAGCGGCTGGCGCGCCGCATTTCCCTGTTCTTCTGCCTGCATGCTCACCTAACGTTTATCCGGAACATCTACGGCGATGAAATCTTTTTCTGGGGCGGCGATCGGTCGGTATGGAAATGCAGGAGGTGTGGGCAGACCGTGACGCAGCCGCATCTTTCCCAGTACACTAAGGACTGAGGTATTTAAGTGCCTGTAGATACAAAGCCGTCTGTTGTGGCGCAATCAAGGTGGACGAGGACGCCAATATCTTTCGGAACAGGTCAGGCATATAGCGGAGTCACACTGGAGAAGCCAAAGGGGAAAGCCGTAATGATTGAGGCTAACCTTGGGCCAGACCAAGTGAAAAACAGCCGCATGCTGCGGCACGAATCAATTCATGCGCTGCTGGGTGATGCCGGCAGCGCTGCGTCAAAAGATCGTAGCGTAAGGCAGGCAGCGGCACCGATCGTAAACCAACTTTCCCAAAATGGCATGTCTGGCTATCTGGACGATGAGATGCCTGCGTATATGGGGTCTTTTTCTGATTCGCCTGATGAATGGACCGAAGGCGTCGGGCGGGATGCCCGGAGCAGATACATTACGGCGTACTCAGAAGCGCTTAGAAAACAGAACCCGGCGATAGCTGACAAGTATCAAAGGATGTCTCAGGATTCGTCTCCCGGGACGCTGGCGGGCGCTGTTGATATTTACCCAGGGGCGAAATACAGGGCAGTGCCGGGCGGAAACTCTGTTAAAGTCGTCCCGCACGGGCCGGGCAGGGGCAGGTAGCTAATGGGCCTCGTTTCCCCAGAAGAACTTCTAAAGTATCCGCCGCCGAAGCCGCCGGCGTGGATCACCAGCTCGCGGATGATGCGGTACCCGCTGCCGTGCCCGGAGTATCAGGTTCAGATTCTTGAGGCGCCGACGCGGTCAGGGAAGCCGGGGAATCCGTACTGGACATCCAACCCAGGGCCGCAAACATGGTCACTTTTAGCCCCTTTTGATGAGATTGTCTGCGGCGGCAGCCGTGGCGGAGGGAAATCGGCTGTGCTTATATCCTGGTTCGCGATGGGGGACCAGAGACTGGACCCCGACGACCCGGCGCACTACTCGTATTTGCTGGAGCCGAGCTACCGCGGGCTGATGCTTAGAAAAGAATACCAGTCCATGGCGGAGTTCGTTGATGAAGCCAGTGACTTCTTTGGACCGCTCGGGGGGAAAAAGAAAAACGAGCCGACGGAGTTTCACTTCAAAAGCGGCGCTATCATTTACACAAACCACCTCGGGGACGCGAAGGCATTCGAGAAGTATAGGGGGTGGGGCATCTCGCGGATCGGCATTGAAGAGCTTACGCAGATTGAGGAAGAGCGCTGGTACCTGAAACTGCTCGGATCTCTTCGTGCCAAAAAGCAGATTCGCATTCATGCCGGCAAAGAGTTTGCAGCGCTGCGGTCGCAGATCATGTCGACCACTAATCCTGACGGACCAGGCCGCTCTTGGGTGCGTAAGCGTTTCGTCAAAGTTCTTGATTCCAAAGGGAATATCATCCCGACAAACACGCCGATGAAGGACAAGATTACTGGCCTGTCGCGGATCTTCATTCCGATGTCGCGGATGGATAACCGGTACCTGCGGAACGACAAGCAGTACGAGGGCATGCTTTTATCGCAGGACGAGGTTACCAGAAAGCAGTGGATTGACGGCGACTGGGATGCCGGTAGCGGGGCCTTCTTCTCCGAGTTTCGACCGCAAGGGCCCCTCGGACCAATCGAGCAGGAGAAGTATCCGTGGGCAAGGCACGTGGTCCCGCCGGTGGACCTGCAGCCGTGGTGGTACCGGTTTGGAGGCGGCGACTGGGGGTATAGTCACCCGGCGGCATTTCACAAGTTCTGCCGAAGCGAGCGCGACGGTCGCATCAACGTCTATGACGAATTGGTTCTCCGCGGGTGCGGTTCGTTTGAGATGGGCGTGCGTCTGGCTCACTGGTGGATGCCGGATCTTGAAGGGCTGCCGAACAAAAGTGTGACGATTGCATTTTCGCCTGATGCGTTTGCAACAACAGACTCAGGGAAAACAAAAGTTGAGCAGATGGCTGACGGCATTGCCAGTGTTCTCGGACCATACGGCGCTTTCCTGTTGAAGTACACGGACGATGAGCGCAAGGCGATGGAAAGCAACCCGGCAAATGCGCAGAGAATGATCGAAGGGCGGATTGCTTCCGCCGCTCAAGGCAAAATGCAGATTGTCCTGAAGCGTGCCAGCACCGACACAGTTGCCAGGTGGAGCTACGTTCGCGAGTTGCTGCGGTTCCGCCCAATTGTTCAGGAGACCGAGCAGGAATTACGGGAAAGGGTGACAGAGCGTTTCCAGCGCTCCGGGTTGGAGGCGTACGAGCGTGAGCTGCTCAAGATTCGCCGGCCGCAGGATGAGCATTTGCCGAAGCTTCATATCTGGAAAGATCGGTGCCCGGGGCTCGTGCGGTGTCTTGAAGAAGCAATGGAGGATGAGACCAACTCTGAGAAGGTGGCAAAGAAGGATGCCGTGGACGGCGTCGGTGGCGACGATCCGCTTGACAGTGCTTGTCATGGCCTGCACCACTTCAAAGAGATCGAGAAGGTTATGCCGAAGTCGTACTTCGTGTCGGAGCGGATGGAACAGATTCAGGCTGGATTTGAGCGCGACTTCGGGGAGCGCCTGACAGATCCAAACCGGTTGATCATGATCCAGCAGACTCAGAGCGCTCGGTACGACAACGCGCACCCGTCACAGTCTGGCGGCTTTACTCCGGCGCGGATGTCCAGCAGTCGGCATCGAAAGCCTAATTAGGGTACACTTGTTGTTGAAATCGCAGGAGCACAAAATATGGCCGCACCGATGTCGTACAGACCGCAGCAGCGCAAAACTCCGGGCATGGACCCCAGAAAGATGCGCGCCCCCCACATGATGGCCGATGGCGGCCTGATCCCGGGCCCCGGGCCGATTGGCGGGGGCGGTCCAGCGAAAGGTGCGATGCCACCGAAGAAGCCGGCCGCGCCGCCGATGCAGGACCCCGACATGGACGGCGACGTTGACACACCAGTCATTCGCCCGGAAGCGGTGAACTACCACGACGAACCGCACAGCTGCGGCGCGTGCAAGTACAACACGGACGGCCAGTGCGGAGTGCTGCAGATGCAGATTAGCTTGGAGGGCGGATGTAATGCCTTTGAGGCTGGCGAGCCGGAGAATCCGGATATGGCGGAAGACATGGGCATGGAGCCGGAAGAGGCATACTAATGCAGGCATACAGGCAAAAGGCGACGAGCTTTGCCGTTCAATACACCGGTGAGCCGATTGAGGGCGTCACGTGCGGCGGCAGTTCGACGGACGAAACGGTCCGTCAGGCAGCGCGGCAACTGAACGGCTGCGATCCTTCGAGGGCTCATTTGCCGCACGTTCATACGGCGCAGGTCGGCGGCCTTGGCATTGTGACGCCCGGTTGCTGGATTATGCCGGTTCGCGGCGGTCCGTTTTGCGTTGTGGAAGATGCTCAGTTTCGGGCGCACTTTGAGGTGCCGCTGCTCGTTGAGCCTGATGCCGCGCCTGCCGCGCTATCTGGACATCCGCCTGTCGTAGTTGATCCGACTGAAGATCCGGCTCCGCCCGCGCCCGCTGACGAGCCGACCGACACTGTCACCGCTACTGATGAGCCTGTATTGCCGGAGCCCGCCTCTGAAGTGGAGCCCTCTACTGAAGTCGCTTCCGCTGCCAATGAACTAGCCGCGCCGGCTGAGGAAGCCGCACCGCCCAAGCGCGCACGAGCGACAAAGAAAGCTCGCCAGTAATGCTTTGGCTTCTGAGCCTTATTCCTGCGTTCCGGAACCTGCAGAATCTTTGCCAGATGCAGGCCCGGCAGATAGAAGAGCTTCGGCACGATGCCGCTACGGCTGGCTCCATGCAGGACTCACTGGCTGACTGCAGGATTCGCGAAAGCGTATTGCAGGACGAAGCGATTACACTTCGCGAGCAAATTGGGCAACTCAGCACCGAGAAGCTTATCCTGCAGGACCGCTTGGACAGTTCTCTTCAGGATCATGATCAAATGTGGTCAATGATAAGGGAGTCTCTCGACGGGGAGCGTATGGCTCTACGAACGCAGGTCAATCACGCAGTTGCCCGCGCCGGCGGTGGCGTTCCGTATCCGGATGCGCACCAGATGCCGGCGTCGGCCGTACCGCAAAAGCGCGAGGTCGGTCCTGTAGGTCGCCGAAGCCGATTGCTGTATTCAGAAGCATCAGCGGCGCATGACCGAAGGTTCATTCAGGACATGATGACGCCGCCGCAAGTTGAGGAAATGCCGACCTAGCCTGCACGCAGGCATCAGGTTGGAATAGAATCAATTCATGGGCTTCGTGAAGCAATCCCCGAGAGACAATAATGGCTGAAATCCTCGGTGAGGCTCCGGAAGCCCTTTCCAATTCCGAAATCATCAAACGGTACGGCAGTCATTTGGACGTGGTTACCAAGGCGGCGACCGACCCAACGTATGACTTTGAACGAAGCATTCTGATCTCGCAGGCGCGCCAGCAGTGGCTGATGGTCAAGGGAAACCCGAACCCTGTCCTTGGCTGGGGGCCCAGCGACTACGGCGGGCAGCAGGCGTCCTGGATTCCGTTTGACTACACGTCTTCGCAGGAAGAGACCGGCGCGGACGTCAAACTCTGTCCTCCGATCAACTTCATTGGCGGCGACTGCTTTAAGTTTATGGCCGTGATGGGGTCATCCTCTCCCAGGGTCAAAGGTGTGGCTGACGATCTCCGCGATCAGGGCGATATTGCAACAGCTTACTGTGCCGACACCAACATCCGGGACCTGTGGATCAAGAACAAGATTGACCGGCTCTGGAAGATTGCCGCATTCCATATGTACACCACGGGGCCGTGCTTCATGCGCGGCTACTGGAATACCGACAAGGTGAAGTACGGCGAGACGCAGGAACCGAAGATCGAGATTGTCTTTGGCGAGGACGGCGTTCCGATACCAAAGGTCGTCGGGACGCAGTCTTATGCGAACGGCGATGCCGAAGTAAGCTTTCACAGCGTCCTGGAAGTCACGATTCCGTGGGAAGCGAAAGAGCTTCGTGGGAACTTCCTCTGCTGCGAGCGCATGCTGTCCAAATGGGCGCTTCTTGCAAAGTACCCGGGAAAAAATGATGAGCCAGGGCCTTTGGATCAGTATCGCGGTGGCGACGTTCCTGACGACAAGATGAGCGGGGCGACGGTTGCGGCGCAAGAAGCGAAGACGGCGACGTCAAACCCATCAATGACGGCGCAGAGCAAGCGGCCGGACACGTGGCGGTTTACGGAGTGGTGGGTTCCTCCGTATCTCTACGAGGCGGTAACGTCAGGGGAGGCGCGGGAGGTTCTGAAGCGCCAGTTTTCCCGCGGGCTGTATATTGCACGAGTAGGATCTGTTGTTGTCGAGATTGAAGAGCGCGAAGTCACCGACGAATGGACGGTTTGTGGCGTCAACCGCGGTGAGAAGATCATGGAGCGGCCGGTGTGCGCCGACAACGTCCCAATCCAGCGCGCCATCAACGACCTCATGGGGATGGCGATCGAAACCATTCTTCGGGCGATCACCCAGACCATTATTGATAACCAGCTCATTGACCGCCAGGCGATGAGCACCCGGGAGGCAATCCCGGCGGAAATGATTCTGACGGCGATGCCGCCGGAAGGTGATCTTCGAGCCAAGATCTTCCAGATCCCGCCGGCCCACCTGAGCGATCAGGCATTGCCGCTGCTGAATCTGATGCGGTCCATGGGGCAGGATATTTCTGGCGTGCGTCCGGAACTGTCTGGCGGTGGCCAGCCGACCAGCACGTACCGCGAGGCGAAGCAGCGGAAGGATCAGGCGTTGGCCCAGCTGGCGCCACAAGCGCAGGCAATGCGGGATGCGGCTGAGGATCTGGGGAAGATTCTTGTGAATCTCCGGGCAAAGTACGGCTCCGGAATTGTCAAGTCTCAGCGACGTGGCGCGTATGGCGTCGAGACTGACGTCGCGAACATGGAAGACCTGAAGGAAACTGGTTGGCATCCGGAATCGGATGACCAGTTTCCGTTGACGCTTTCCGACAAGCGCGATTCGGTTTACAGTCTAATCAAAGAGATGCCGCCGGAAGTTCAGGCGTTCCTCGGCGTTCTCGATGTTCTCAACGTTGAGGAGCTTTGCGAACTGCTGCAGGTCCCCGGTTTCCAAAGCGCGATCGCGGACCAAAAGAAGAAGACGCTGGCCGAGATTGACGAGCTTATGGCACAGGAGCCGGTTATGCAGGAACCTGGCCCCGACGGTCAGGTTCCGCCGGCAAAGTCATCTATTCCGATTGACCCGTACGATAACCATCAGGTTGCGGCGGCCGTTAAGTCGCGCTGGCTGATTGCGAACCAGCAGGTGAAGGGTACGCCTGGCTTTGCCAACGTGGAAGCGTCGTGGACCGAGCAAAATGAAATGGCGCAACCGCCGCAGCCGCCTCCGCCTCCGCCGGTAAAGGGCAGCTTGTCAATGAGCGCCAAGCTTGAGGACTTCCCGAACCTAATGCCGCAGGTGATGGAGGCGGCCGGCATGCAGCCACCGCCTCCGCCAGCACCAACGCCGCAACAGCCGCTGGCTGGTGGGCCACAAAACCTGACTGGAGCAATGACACCGGATGCAAACCTACAGCCGCTCCCCGCGGGCCCCCAACCTCCCCAGGGGGCGATGTAAGGTGGTCGGGAAGTACGGGCAGAAGAAGCCGAAGACCGAGCACAGCTTTTCTTCGACGCAGGTAAACCTGACAGGCCCGGCGAAGGATGCTGTGATTGCGATGGCCAAGGCTATCCCGAGCAGGGAGCTGGCGGAAGATGGCCGCGAGGACACTCCCCACACAACAGTAAAGTACGGGTTGCATTTTCGCAGCCCCAGCGCAAGACTGCGGCGAGTGATTCAGGAGTTCGGCGTCATTACGGCGACTCTCGGGAAGACGAGCTTGTTCCAGAACGATGATGCGGACGTGCTGAAAGTAGACGTTGACTCTACAGATCTTCACCGGCTGAATGCGCTGGTGTCGAAGGTGATTCCGACACACACGACTCACCCGACCTACATCCCGCACGTGACGATTGCGTACCTCAAGCCCGGGCTGGGCAAGAAATATGCTGGGCGTGACGATCTCGCCGGGCGCAAGTTGCAGTTCGACAGTGTCCTGTTCTCAGGTAAAGACGGGCACGTGGAAGAAATTAAGCTGGGCAGTAAACGTGCTTATCGAGCGGTCGCGTAATGCCAGAGATCAAGAACACGAAAAAGCAAGCCTGCGGCAACTTTCACTGCGATGCCCGTGCATGGGATGCCTACATTCAGTGCTGGCCCTTCGACGCGAAGATGTGTTCTCATTGCGGCGACGTCTGGGTTGGTTGGGGCTGGCTAAAGCAGGCGGTATTTAACGTGTTTTTCAGCTGGTGGTGGTCCGGTGCCGTGCTGGTTAATTGCGGTGAAAATGAGATTGATGTTGACGCCGGGCAGGATTAGGACACTACCCCCTTTCTTTTGTGCAAGATTGTAGTAGACTCTCAGTAACGACCATTTATGGAATTCAATAGCACATCAGACATGCTTTCGGCGATCCCGGCAGACATCATGGGGGACCTCGCGGCCCCGCCTGTTGCAGATGCCGGCGGTTCCGGCCAGGATGAAGGGTATCTTGGCAATGAGCCTGATGATGCCGCTGACCCCGTAGATGACGGCGTAATTGACGACTCGCCGGTTGACGATGAGACTGAAGACGAAGCCGACGAGCCGACTGACGATGAGCCTGCCGAGGAGCCTGCTAATGAAGAGCCGGTTGCGGATGCGAAAGTTGCGAAAGATGACGCGAAGCCGGCGGAAGATCTCCCGGAAGGTGTAAGCCGCGGGAAGGACCGCTCGGGCAAACCCGGCCTGTTCGTTAAAGAAGCCCGATGGGAAGTGATCCACGGGAATCATAAGCTGGCGCAGGATGCTGCGGCCCTGATCGGTGAGCCATTGACGCTGGACGCGCTCAAGACGCGGGAAGCCGCGCTGGTGGCAAACGATCGGCTATGGAATGACTTGGCGTCCGGAGATGCCACGGTTCAGGGCAATGTCGTAGACGCTTTCCTTGAGCAGATGAAGTCGGCCGTTGAGTCTGGCGAAGTTGCGGGAGACCCATCGGTTTCATTTGCAACCGTGATGTACGAGAAGCTTCGCGATAGTGCGCCGGATGCGTATGCGTCCCTGCGTCTGCAGGCCGCTAAGGATTTGATGTCGGAGATGTACGCTGAGGCTGCTTCTCTGGGCAATGTTGACCTGTCACGGTCGATGAACTATCTCGCCATGCAAATGGCCGGCGTAAAACCAAAAGACGCCAGCATGACTCCTGAACAGTACGTTGACTACGCAAGGTCGACGGTGAAGGATGCTGGCCTGCCGTTTTACGGTGACGACGAATTACCCGCTCTGGCCGCAAAGCCAGGGCCCGCTGCTGACCCGCGGGACCGGCGCATTGCCGAGTTGGAAGCCAAGGTTAATCAGGGTACACAGGGCGATCCTGCTGCACAGCATAAAGCCTGGCGTGATACCCACGTGAAAGAAGTAAATACTGCGCTTTTTGACGACGCCATAACACCGGCCTTGGCGACCGTCCAGAAGTCGTGGGAGAAATTCCCGCAAGATTATGATCGCCTCGTGGTCAAGCCGCTGCACAGCGAAGTCCGCGACGTGATTCGTAAAGATGCGGCATTCAACCAAAGGGTTGGCGAGTTACAGGCCCGAGCTCAGCGTGCGGCATCTGCAGAGGTGCGCACCAGAATCGGCGACCAAATCCGTCAGGCTTTTGTAAATCGTGGCAAGCTGGCAGTGGAACAGGTCAAAGGACCAATTCTGCAGTTTGCCGTGGACTCGCTGAAGGGCCGAAGCGAAACAACTCACCAGCGCCGTGAAGGCGCTCAACAACGCACCGCCCCGAAGGGCAGTAGCGCACCGGTTCGCACCTCGGCCGTCCCTGATATTCCGCAGTTCGCGAATAACACGTTCGACCCAAAGGTAGCAGCAAGTCAGGCAGCAAAGTACTTGGCTTCACTGCGAAACTAACCGGCCTACGTCTCACGAGCAGGTGCGTGAGGATACTAAATTGGCTTCAAATACGCTTTGGCAGCAGTCCGAGATCGTTCGGACAAAGCTTTTTCCTTTCTGGGCAACTGCGGACTTCAAGGTCCTCACCGATTTCATCGCAAAAGGCGAAGTGGAAATCGTCGGAGAACGCGATTACCGCATCCCGTTTAAGACCACGTTTGGTGGCCGAGTAGGTCACTACGACAATCAGCTTGGCGACATGGGGCGCGGTTCGTCTCCCCAGGGCAACGTCATGCTGCAGTCGTTCTACAGCCTGCGCATCAACTTCGAGTTTGACATGATGCAGATCAAGGCAACGACCAGCAAGAAGCAGGCTGTTCAGAATCCTTTCGTTCAGTGCATCTCGGAAGGCTTCCGCGAATTCGAGCTGATCTGGGACAAGATCATTCACGGCAACGGCACCGCCGTCCTCGGGACTTCCAATGCCTACTCAACCGGCACCGGCGTTTCGGTCTACACCCTGACCAACACGTTTGGCGTCCAGTTGCTCCGTCGCGGCCAGTTCTACACGATCTACGATTCGACCCTCACCACGGTCAAGTCCAACGGCGTGCTTTACGCGGCTCAGATCAACACTCAGGCGCGCACGCTGACCATGAGCGGCATCGTTCCCGGCGGCGCGTCCGGCGATCTGATCTGCTTTGAAGGTGTCACCGGTGCGACTCCGGCCGGCCCCCGCGGCTTGGCTTACTGGGTCTCTGCGGCCGCTTCCGGAACCACGGCCGGCATCAACCGGGCGACGGAAAACCAGATCATCTCGAAGTCGGTCTCCGGCACCAACGGGCTGACGGTCGACGTGGTCCAGATGGATCGCGGCGAAGTTCCCAACTTGATGGGTGTCGTCGGCAACGCGCAGCGCGCCTACGCCTACACCCAGATGGAAGCCATCCAGATGTCGCTGATCGAAAACGGCGACAAGCAGGCCGGTCTGTTCGACCGCTTGCCCAAGCTGAAGGGCAAGAAGTTCTTCATGTGGGGTGACGTTCCGCACTACGTTGACATCCATGCGGATGCGACCACTGCGTACTACGTCTGCCCCGAAGACTTTGGCCGCGCCCAGCTCGCTCCCACCGGGTTCTTCGAGACTCCCGGCAAGAGCGGTCAGGATGCTCGCTTCATCCAGCTTTACGGCTCGTCCGGTGGCCCGGCAGCGGGTGTCTGGTTCGGCATGACCAAGGACCAGGACATTTACTGCACAAATTCCGGCCAGCAGGGTTTAGTCACATCCCTTCCGCTCGGGTCGCTTTACGCCTAAGCGGTTTCTCTCGGGAGGGGGTCGCAAGGCCCCCTCTCTTTCTTTTGATTTGGAAAGGCACCATGCAGTCAGAAACGCCACTCTCGGAACAAGTAACGGAAGCGATGCAGGTCGCTGATGCGGCCATGGCGGCCGACATGCAGAGCGTAATCACTCGCGCAAACGCTGAGGACGGGGAGCAACCGGATAATGCGTAACGCAATAGTAGACCACCTGAACCGTCGCCTTGGCGAATCGCTGGGGTACGTCAACTGCGGCACGCTTCCGCGCTTTGCCTGGAAGTGGGCCCCTGACGAATCTCATTTTGTTTACGACAGCGACAATCGTACTGTAGTCAGGAAGACGTGGGCGGACCGACTGGCGGCCGACGGGAAGCCGATTGGACGGGCGTGGGTCTTGGCGCAGTGGAAGCCGACAAAGATTGCGGACCATTGCGGATTCGGTGAAGGCATTCGCCTGGCTGTCACGGCGAGCGCAAAGTATCAGCCTCAGTTTGAAACGGTTCTGCCCATAGGCGTGACGCCGACGGAAGAACTGAACCAGAATTATATCTGGGCTCTGGACTTTCAACTACAGAACTCGGCTGAGCACAACCCTTACGCCATGGCGAATGCACTGGCGGAGGAGAAGTACGAGGACGATGTGAACGAAGCTCAGAACGCGAAAGAGTTCCGCGAATCGTCGCTTGCGCAGTACGACAACTACGTCGGCGCGTTTGGAAACTGTTCACCTGGTACCGCCGGCGGCTTCATGTCATTTGGCGGATTCGACAACAAAAACCCGGCTGCTGCGGCGGCCTAGAGAAAGAGTAAACGTCTAATATGACCTGCAAAATCGCATCAGTACACTTCGTACCAGTTCTTGCTGTCCGGAACTACAGGGGAGACCCGTTCATGCTGGGTGCTATTGACAAGCCTGGCGCAAACCCGGTCATTCTGGAGCTTGATGACATGGCCCAGCGGGATTCTCAGCCGTACAATGGCCAGCCGTATCGCATGCCAATCACGTATCCGGTCATGGGTGAGGAGATTGCACGCGATCTGGTTCAGGAATGGACGGAGCGCGGCCTGATGATGAGCCAGGGTTGCCACCCGGGAATCTGGGTCGTGCGCCAGCATATCCCTATCATGAATGAGGACCCGCAAAGCGGCGCCGCGATTGCCGCATTGGATGTTTTTGGCAAGCAGAAGTTTCGTCCGGCGACGCTCGAAGAGATTCAGCAGATGTGGGACGAGGATCTGGCTGCGGCACGCGCTGCAGATCTTGCCTACGCGAACGAGTGCTTCATTGCCGGGCAGAAAATTGCATCTGACGTCCGCACGGCTCACCTTGTTCCGAAGACGTACAAAACAGCGGCGATTTTCTACGGCATGGAAGCTAACTGGTCTCGGCTTGGCGCGACGGCGCTGAACACCAGTTGCCCACATTGCGGCAAGCCGACGTCGAAACTGAACTTCATTTGCGCAAGCTGCAGCCAGCCGACGGATCTGGAACGGTGGGCTGAGTTTACGGCAAGGAAGCAGGCAGCGCTGGACGCTGTGGCTTCCCGCTTTATGAGCGCTCCGGCAGCGCAGCCAGCGATGGCCCAGTAAAATGGCATTTCCAACCAGGCTACAGGTTAAGCAGAGATTTTGGTCTTTGCTGGACGACCCTGCCGGCGTTGTCTACACGGACGCGCCGGGGCCTGGTGGGAGCCCCAGCCTATTTCAGAATGCGTTCAGCGAGGCGTACGACGTTCTGTACAGCACTATGCTGGGGCAGCAGGTCACTCGGGTTGAACAGGTAGTTGACGGCATCATTGTCCCCGTTGGGACGACTTCTATGTCGCCAGCGGAAATGGGGATTACGGATTTCGCGGATTTTGACTGGATCTCAGAACGCTCGGCTGGCAGCACTGAGAAGTTTATTGACCTCGTGGGTGAGGACCGCCTGACGCAGCGTGCGCAGACAGATCGTCTGATCGAGACAGTGTTTCAGGATGGCGCGTTCAAGTTTGTTGGCGCCACGACCGTTCGCGAGCTCCAAATGAAGTACATTGCGTCAGGTTCGGCCCCGACCCTTGATGCGACCGAGATCCGGATTGATTCGTCGCTCAACTTCTTGGCGAACTATGCAGCTGGCACTGTCGGCAGCAATAAAGGGTACGAGCAAATGGCGGCCAAGTGCATGCTCAATGCTGTCGGGCCACGGTTTGCAAATGGCGGGGGCCCGGGCGGGATGTTGTTCTATTTGATCCAGCCCTTGGTCCGGAGCCGTCAGAACGTACCCGTGGCTCACAAGCCCTACACGACAGCGCGCCGGATCGGTGTCGGGCGCAGGACTGTCCCCTACGTGGCCGCGCAAGCCGGCACCACCGGTGGAGGCGCGCAGAACGTGCCGGTGCAGTATTCCAGCGTTGGTGGCGGCATCAGTGGTGACATTGACGGCGTGAACGCGACGTTCTGGTTGCCGGTCCCCGTGCTGAGTTTCAATCTCTACCTGAATGGTGATTTCCAGCCGCTGAACGTGGCGTACACAGCTCTCAACAACCAGTTCACTTTCGTCGGCTCCGTTCCGCAAGTCGGAGATACAATTACCGCCGAAGTTTGGGTTGCTTACCAGTAAGGCGTAGTCCCGTGGCGTCTGCCTGTTTTCGCTGGTAGAATAGGCCCATGATCAAACGCACGATTTTGGCGCTGACTGCCATGGCCGTCAGCCTGTTCGCACAGACATCAACCTTCCCGACGGCCGTCGCCACTGACGCTGACCTCAAGGTTCAGGTAAACGGCACTCAAACCACTCTGACCGCGGCACTTAGCGCCGTAGCCACTAGCACGACAGTCTCCAGTTGCACTCGCATCGGGCCGAATATGCTGGCGACCATCAACACCGAGATCATCGCAATTGCCAACTGTCTCGGGACCACGCTCACTTTCGCGACTACCTCGCCTGGCTGCACGAATGGCAGGGCCTGCGACAATTCGACGGCCGCCGCACATGCCTCTGGAGCCAACGTCAGCCTGTTTGCCGATGCGTGGCACCACAACGCCTTGCGCGTGCAGGTGGAGGCTATCCAAACCGCTTTGTACAGAGGTGCCAGCCCGACGTGGGCCAATATCACGTCGAACGCGAATGTCAACGCAAAGGCTTTCAACTTTTACGACAACACAGGGGAGGTGATCGATTTTGGCCACTTCGGCATGGACGCGAAGGTTAACGCTATTGACAAAGAACTATATATCAGAGACACTGCCGGAGCGGTAATGTTGACGTTGAGGTCTAGCGGCAGCGCTTACATTGGTTCAGTGCTAAACTTCGTTGTCGGCAGCAACCTCAGTGAGAAAAACCTGCAGGTTTACGGCACGGTCACGGCGACAGGTACGGTTTCTTCATCACGCAGTACGGCCGGTAGCGCTATATCCGGGACAACGACCTATGCGGACCCGGCGGCGTACGGCGTGTATGGGTCATCGACAAACGGCGCCGGTATTTACGGCGTTTCACTTTATGGAACTGGCGTCAAGGGTTCTGGCTCGACTTATGGCGTGTATGGGTCGTCCACATCAGGCAATGGCGTTTTTGGTATAGACACTGCAGGCGGAGCAGGCGTAACTGGAAGCAGCGATGCTGGCTATGGCCTTCGCGGCCTGTCTGATTCCGGGGTAGCGATCATTGCCTCAAGCGTTTCAGGTGTGGCCCTTTCTGTCACCAGAAACAATAGCGGCCCAGCCGTAACGATTACGACAACTGCAAGCGGCAGCGGCATTTTAGTAAACGCTGCAAATAGCACGGTAATTACCGGCACTACAGGTTCATCGACATCCGCAGTTCTGATTGATAGCGGCGGCACTTGCACGATCCGTGCGTCGGCAGGTATTGCCTGCGTTTCCGACGGGCGGAACAAAAAAGATGTGCGACCAGTCCCATCTTCCCTCGCCAAGGTTCTCCGCTTAAAACCGGTTGAGTACAACATGATAAGCGATGGCCAGCATGCCGTCGGGCTTATTGCGCAGGAAGTGCAGAAACAGTTTCCCCAAGCTGTGCAGGAGACAGAAGACGGGAAACTGACTCTTTCCTACCAGCAATTGTTTCCGTACCTGTTGAAGGCAGTGCAGGAGCAGCAGGTTGAGATCAACAGGCTGAAGGCTCGCAAATGAAGGTAGTGGCCCTTGCTTTGCTGGCTATGGTCTTATATGCGCAGACACCAGCGCCTGCCCCCAAAAACGTCCCGACGGATCTTTCAAACGATTACTTTGCCGCCTACGCTGAGACGTTGAGCATCCGCGAAATGCTGTCGAGGTCGGATGCGGAAATGCGCGCCGCCTACGCAGCCATGCAGGCGTACTGCAAAGGCGACGTAATCATGAATCCGGAGAACAAGCGGCGGTTCGTGTGTAAGCCCGAGCCAGCAGCCGCACCCCCCCCGCCGGAGCCAGCCAGGAAATAAAATGCCAGCTTACTTGCCAGGGACAGGGCTACCGGGGCAGATCGTCCCCGGGTTTGACCCGTACGACACGCCGGTTATCCCGGGCGAGTACGTGCCTGCAGCGCAGGTTGCGACGATATCAACGCCGCTGGCCTCGCCGCCGCAGCAGTTCACGAACGTTGAAACGCTGATCAACGGTGGCTACCTCAGTCCACGGGTTCTGCTCTTCATCAACAACAGGCCCATCACGGCGACGGCCGTATTGCCTGGACAGTCGCTGCCCGGGACATCGCTCCCAGGGTACGCACCAGTGCCGTACGGACGCCTTCTGACCGAAGGTCTTGACTACACAATTACCGGTGGAGTTGTGACGATGGCATTTCCGCCGACAGGGGCTGATATGCTGACAGCCGTTGTATTTTCGCCGGGCAAAGCGCTTGGCGGCCCACTGCCGACGCGGTTTATTGCTCCATGGCAGTTGCCACTACCGCTTTCCGGGCTCTATGACGGAGTCTCGACGCTTTACCGCGTAGTCTTTAGCCGCACTATCTTCGGCGTTCTGGATGGCGTGAACAAAGTGTTTACGTGGGGCGTGCAGGTCCGCAAGGCTTCAATCTTTGTGAATGGGAAAATGCAGACAATGACACGCAGCGTGTCCATGGGGCCGACGGCGATGGTCTTCGCAGCCACGAACATCCCGCAGCCAGGCGACATCATTTCCATGCTGGGGTACCTGTGATGACGCCGCTTCCGATCCAGTACACAACTTCTGACGCCTCCCTGATCGGCGACGTTGACGGTGCAAACCGTAGCTATTACTTTGTCCCTGTACCGAATCTTTTGCTTTGCAGCGCGACCGGCATTCGGTCATTTCTGATGTTCTGGAACGGACTACTGGTTGACCAGCCCGGCGACTACGTGGCGCACAACGGGTACTTCGTCTTTAACTCCTCGGTCCAGTTCGACACTGCGACGGCGCTGGCGTACACCGACACCGCGCCGTCAATTCTTCGCCTCTCTGACACGTCGATCACTGCCTTTGGAAGCAACTCCCTCCGGATCTCATTCGGCAACGCCGCATTCGTTGCGCAGCGGCAGTTCGTCCTGTTCCGCAACGGGCTTCGCCTCACCGACGGGCTGGACTACACGTCGTCGGGTCCGTGGATCAACCTTGTTGCCGGGCAGGAGATTTTGGACGGCGACCAGTATTCGGTTCTCATCGGTCCAGTCGGAACGGCCTGCAGTACCGCCAACGGAACGATCACTGGCTTGATAGATGGGCTCAATCTCAACTTTGAAGTTCCTAACACCGGGCCGCTCTGGCTGTTCAAGAATGGCATTTTTTTGACTGAAGGGCTGGACTTCAGCAGGTACGAGACGACAGTGAGCCTGCGCGGGCAAGCACCATTGCCGGGGGATACACTGACCGGGCAACTTTTGCCTGCCGGTTATTCATTCACCGAGCTTTCAACCTTCAGTGATGCTTTCATTTCGAGTCCGGTTGCCACGCAAAGTAACACAGTCGATGGGTCGATAACAGGATCAATAGACGGCTACAACGCTGCCTTTACAATCCCGGAAGGGTCTCAGAATTTTTGGCTGTTCCGTGATGGGCAGCTTTTGACTAACGACCTCGATTATTCAAGACTTGGTCAGATTGTTACTCTGGCAGGAGATCAGGTCCCGATCCCGGGCGATCTCCTGACCGGCCAATCATTCGCCTCCGGGAACATGCTGCAGGCGTCAACGTATGCAGGTTCCATCACCGGAACCATTGATGGCGTCAACCCTGACTTCGTCGTCCCTTCGGGGGCCTCAAGCTTATGGCTCTTCAGAAACGGGCAACTGCTTACCCGGGGGCTGGACTACACACTGGCTGTGGATACCGTTACTCTTTTAGGCACGGCGATCCCCTCTGGCGATGATGTTTTGACGGCCAAATACACCAGCGCCACCTTCTCTGCGCAAATTTCAACCTTCGACAACTCAATCACTGGGACCATCAATGGCGTCAATGATACATTCACCGTCCCGGATGGATCTGCCGGGATATGGATTTCCCGTAATGGGCAATTCCTTACCGAATTGGTGGACTACATAAGGGCGGGAGCGGTCATTATCATGTCCCCTTGGCAGATCCCGATAGTTGGCGATGTGCTCACAGGGCAGGCATATCAATATGGCCCGTCTGCGGTGTTTTCGGTTTATGGCGGAGGGCTGACATTTTCCGTAGCTGCCGCGTCATGGGTATTCGCCGATGGGCTGATCCTGCCGCAGCTCGGATCAGCGCAGGCAGACGGGAATAGCATCACGCTAACGGATGCGGCAATCTCAGGCAGCACCATCACTGCAGAGTCATGGGTGCAAATTGCATCCGAGCCTGAACAGCCGGCGCTCAATTTTGGTACGCAGTACAGTTCAGACGATGGCGGGATCTCCGGCGACATGAATAGCTCAAATGCGGTGTTCACCATCAACGACAGCGGACTGATCACGCAGGTCATGCTTTTCGTGAATCGCAGGTTTCTGGTTCAGAATCGCGACTACGCTTGGACAGGAAACACAATTACCATGCTGGCAGGCAGTATCCCTGACGCCGGCGACGTCTTTACCTCGATCGTATTCAGCGATTGACTTGACTAGGTATGACCCAGTTTCCCTTCGGCCCGCCGGGCTGATACGCTCCGGGAATTCCGCCGCGTTTGAGCCATCGGTAAACCGTCTTTAATGCCACCCCGGCTCGCGCCGCATATTCTTTCGCAGTCATCAAACGTCATTGTATCCCAAATTGAGACATAAGCGGACAGCGGCATGCGCGGCTCGCCGAAATGGTTCTATGCTGAATTCGAGGGTACAACTTTCTGTGCCCAAGTTCAGATAAGGAGTTTTCCTCATGGCCGCAGCTACACTCACCACCAACGCGCCTGGTCGGCAATCCTCGCCAATCAATGTTGCCACCTTCATCCCTGTCACGGTCACCCTGACTGCAACCGTTTACGCGGCGGCCAGCGGCGGCGCTCCGATCGACCTCACAACCGTCCTCCAGCAGGCAGCGCCTTCTGGCTGGGATGCGCCCAACTATGTTCAGGCGATCAACCCGGCTGACGTCGTTGGCATTTTCGCCCCAAACCTTTCGACAAACGGATTCCTGCCGATGTCGCTCGTGATCGGGACCCCGACGTACACGGCGGTTCCCGGGCAGTCCGCCAACGGCGTGTCTGCCACTCCCGGCATTCTTGCCACCTGCCCTGCAACGTTCCGCCTCTTCGGGACTGGCGCAGGTAACGCCCTCGCTCTCGCTCAGGTGGCTGACGGTGCCGTCACCGACGCCGTCACCTTCTGGCTTGTCGTCATGCGCAACGGCGCGAACAACTAAGCGGCAACTGAGGCTCAAGGACAACTACCATGGCCATAATTGCAAGCACCGGCAAGCGCCGGAATTTCAGAGAATCGCTCTGGGCGATCGTCAATCAGTGCTGGTTCGGCGTTGATTCAACTGGCATTGACCTGCCTCCCCTCGCACTTAACGCTGCATTCATCACGGGCGTCAATGCGGCAGGTACGGGGGTCGTCAATCTGATCGGCCCGAACGCAGCCGACGGGGCAACTATCCCTGTCGCGCTCACCGTCACTGGTGCATTTACCCCTACCGGTGGGGCTGTTCAAACCTCCGCCACCACATGGAAGCATCAGTATGCCGGTGGCATCACGCCAATTGCGACGACCAGCGGGACAGACACGGCCGGCATTAACGGCACGGTTTTTATCTCCGAAATATTCGTCCCGGCGAATATGACACTGACCGGCCTCAGCTTCCTCATTGGCACAGTTGGCGGCACCGACAAGGCCATCGCCATGTTGTTCAGTTCAGCTGGCGCTCTTCTGGCGAACTCCGCGCTGGCCGGCGTAACTGTCAGCACTGCGGCGACCTTCCAGCGGCTTCCGTTCACCGCGACTTATGCTGCGATTGGGCCCGGCAAGTATTACGTCGGCGTTCAATACAACGGCGCAACGGCGAAGATCCGGACCCAGCCAGCCGGGGACCACGACGCGGTCTCCATCTCGCAGACATTCGGGACGCCGGTGGCAATTACCGCGCCATCGACGTTCACTGCGTCTACCGGGCCGATTTCAATGCTGTACTAAGGGAGCCAATGGAACTGACAGTCGCAGAGCGCCTGCTTCTGTTTCGCGTGATACCGCCCGCCGAAGGAGACTTTCTCTTTCTGCGGGCGGTGCGTGCGTTACGTGAAAGCCTTGCTCTTTCCCCGGAAGAGATCGCCGAACTTTCCTTTGAGCAGCGTCAAGTTGGCGATGGCGTTCGTTACAGCTGGAACCCGGAAAAAGCCGTCGGCCATGTTCGCGAGATTGAGATCCCGGCCGTAGTGGCTCCGTACATCTCTCGCAGCATCCTTGCGGCAAAGGGGCTGCAGGAAGAGCACTTGGACTTTTATGGCCGATTCGTTTTAGAGGAGCAAAAGTGAGAGTCCTGGTATTGTTAACATTGGCTATTTCGGCGTTCGGCCAAACCGTTACGCAGGTTGACTACAACACGCAGGTCAAGAACAGGCCGATTGTTTCCGATGCGGGCGCCGCAACTTTTGCAGTTGCTTGTGCTCGGGGCTCTGGTGGCGCAACTGTTTCAGTCACAGTAGCGTGGCTCAACGTACCAACACAGTCATGCTCGGCCAATCTGGCGTTTAACGGCGGGAGTATCCAGCCTGCCGCTGGCGCGACTGTGACGCTTACTGGGTCTATTACCGCGCCACCAAACAAGATTCTGGACTACTCAGCAGGCGGAACTGTTAATTTGAGCGGCTCGAAGCTGTCACTTGGGGTACTGCCGCAGTGGCTGGGAGTGACCGGAAGCGGAGCCAACGAGACCGTCAACCTGCAAAACGCGCTTGATATCTCTGTTGCATCTGGAAAACCTTTGTATGTTCCCACAGGGACCTATGCGATGTGCAACATTTCCACCACTACAACGGGGGCTGTGACTATTACTGGTGCGGGAATGAATCAGTCGAAGTTTATTCGCCACAGTTCCTGTCTGCACAGCACCGATACCATGCTAACCGCAACCTTTACTGGTTCCAGCGGAACGGCTGAATTGCGAAACTTTAGCATAAGTAATGTATCGAGCAATGGTTCGCTAAATTCTGATGACATTGACATCTTTGGAGCTTCGCGGGTTCTGGTAGATGGCTTGTACATTGCCAAAGCGGAAACTGCCGGACTGGGTATTCAGTCTTCCTCAAACGTAACCATCACAAATTCCACCATATTTGAGAACTACTGGTTCGGCATATCCGTCGCAAACGGTAATGACTGCTGTGGCGGAACAGCCACGCCAGC